>Ga0247844_1000062_pt1 | contig 205866 bp, 121 predicted proteins | sample LaCtaG_FD_192421 | JGI IMG/M metagenome (GOLD analysis project Ga0247844, IMG submission 192421) | Freshwater microbial communities from meromictic Lake La Cruz, Castile-La Mancha, Spain - LaCruzMarch201714.5m_1 | ecosystem: Environmental > Aquatic > Freshwater > Lake | place: Spain...
CTCGCCGCGGCAGGCGTTCGGGGGGAACAACCGGGTGCTTGCGCACCTACGCGGCAAAGAAACCAAACAACGAAACAAAACGCAGATCTCTAGTTTTGAAGTGTCCCGCTTCCGGGGGCAGGTCACCCACGATGGCAACAACGACCAACATCTCGATCAGGGTGAACCCCATGGTGAGCCTTTCAGGAAACGGCGAACGGCGGCGCGGGTGCATAGAACAAGGCTTTGACGAACGATCCCAAGGACGTTGTCACTATTCTGCGGTGACACGGATATTGGCCAACGACCCCTTCAATAGGCGAGGCACGATATTATCCATGAGCTTGGTCGAACTCGCACCGAGGATGAGGTGAGCCTCACCGGCACTCTGATAAATGACATCTTTCGCAGCCAACCTTTCGGTAACACCATCAGCCGTGACGATCAATTCCTCACCAGTATACTCCGCGGTGATCGTACTCCACTTATCATACTCGATCGGCACATTCACCTGGGTGAAAATGTTACTGTCGTGCCAGACAATTAAGGCAATCGCTGGTCTGCTGGCAATGAAGCGGACTTCCCATTGACTGGAGTAACGCAGTATCGTCGCGTCTTCCACATCAGCCTCGATCGGGATCATTGCGTCCAACTCGACTTTCAGCGTTCCGACGACGCTCGGAAACGGAATAACCGACCGAAACACAGACGTCTGGTCCCCGGAGAAGACAAGAGATTTCGCATCGCCTCCACCAGGTGGCTTTTCCCCGATAGTCACTCCCGTGGCATCTGTCATTTCCAGATTAAATGCGCCCACGTCGTCCGGTATCAGGATTCCAGCGGATGATACTTTAGCATTTTCGGCAAGCCAGATAGCGGTTTCCTCCGCATGTAGCGGCGACATTGAGAAAAATCCGGATAACAGAAAGACAGCGGGAAGAACGTGAGGAAAAGGGGATTTCATGAGAGTGTTCGAGTGTTAGTATTCGCATACGCCACAAACAAATGCAAATCAGAAAGCAAAGAAAGCGCGCTATTTGCAGTATATTGCATTTCCGGCCGACGAGATACCAAATCGTTGATGCTCAATACCCACCGCGTTGCAATTTGTTGCTTTTATGTTGACGCTTCTCCAGAGAATGTGTCACTTTTTACTCAAATCTCAGGTCTGAACCATCAGCCACCACTTTTAACAGAGGAAATCTATAGAATGTCAAAAAAGCGCACGAATTTGCGGGAAATCGCGTTGCAACTGGGTCTATCAGCAAGCACGGTCTCACGGGCACTAAGGGAGTTGCCGGCCATCCATCCCGAAACCAGAAAGCAAGTCTTCGAAGCCGCTCAGCAGTTGGGCTACCGCGGCGGCGAAATCCTCAAACAACGCAAATTCAGCAACATCCTGACCCTTTCCCAAGGCATCGGGTTCGACACCGATCATGAATACCTTGCCGGCATGAGCAGCGCAGCCATTGCGCTGAACATGTCACTTATATCGCATCACTACCGCCCCGAAGAGTGCGCAAACGTGCTCAAACCGGAGTTTCAGCCTAGGGCGCTCACATCGGGCCAGGTGGATGGGATTGTGCTCATCCACCGCTGGCCGGACCATATCGCGAGAGCCCTCCGTCGCCAATTCCCCGTAGTCTCGATCATTCACGACTATCCGGGCACCGACGTGGATGTCGTTTCGCTGGATGATCGCAGCGGCATGGACTTGCTTGTGGCTCACCTAAAGGAAGTCGGCTACAAGCGGATCGGTTTTTTCGGGCTTTGCGCACACATGACATGGTCACGCGCGCGGTTCGCCGGGTATGTCGATGCCACCATTCAGCACGGCCTGGAGGTCCGCATGAACGATGTGATCGAGATCACTCTCGAGGAGGCGCTCTCGGAGACCGAATTTCATGCCGGCACGCCGCTGACTCGAGCCGCTGACCTCACCCGCAATGGAGTTGACGCCTGGGTTTGTTCCAGCGAAATGACCGCAAGGTCGCTCTACGAGTATTTGTCGTCCGCCGGCTTCAAAATCCCACGCAATGTTGGAATCACCGGATTCCATGCGTCCCAATCCCCGGGCACGCAACCCAGCACGACCATCACCTCAACGGAAGCACCCACCGCCGAACTCGGCGCATCGGCGCTACGCCGTCTGGTGCATCGCATAGAAGGCACCGACGCATCCCGCCGCATCATCCTCCTGCCCTGCTCACTCCGCGAGGGCAATACCACCCGCAAAGTCAGGTAGGGTGGGGTTCGCCATGCAGCGCAGGCCGCGAAGACGCCGAGACCGGGCTCTCCAACCCGCCGACTTTTCTCTCTTTTAAGCGACGGACGCCTCGGCGAGGCGTCCCTACCACCATTTTCGAAACGCTTCGCACAGGCGAGAGCCTTCCTCCAACCGGTAGGGCGGCTTTTTCCAAAACCGCCGACTTTTCCGCATCGCATTCCATCCACGGCCGCCTTGGCAAGACAGCCGAATCCAGAAAAACAACTAGCCGTTGCGAAGGATCGCAACGGCTAGTTCTGAGTCTCCTGAAAACCTCACACTCGACTCAAGCGCGAACGCGGCGGCGCATGAACAATGCGACGCCAAGGCCGATTGTGAAAAGTGCCACAGTCGATGGCTCCGGAACAACTTCCAGTTCCAAGCTTCCATTATTGAAGAAGGCGCTGCGGCCGTCTCCGATATCTGCTGCATTGCCCAGTCCGAAGTTCTGGATGTTCGACGCGTCGAACGCAAACGAGGTGCCAATCAACTGGTAGGTTCCGTTGGCCACGCCCGCCCAGTTGATGGCAGAACCGTCGGCCTGCACGAGACTGGCCACGCCGAACGAGCTGTTTAAGGCAAAAGTGCCAACAACAGTGAGTGGTGTGTTGTTCAGGTCGAACACAAACAAAGCCCCATTGCTCAGCGTCAGGTTCCCGTTGATTGTTCCATCCCCGCCGATCCGGGCAAGGTTGGCCACAGAGACATTGCTGGATGCGCCAAGACTGCCGTCAATGATCAATGTGCCTGCCGAGACGGTCGTGTTGCCGGTGTAGGTACTGGTGCCGGACAAACGCTGGATGCCTGCGCCAGTTTTCGTCAAAGCCACCGCCACGTTATTCGCTGAAGTGCCAAGAGCCGCATTCAAGCTGCTTCCGTTAACAATCGAACCACCGAACGTGTAGTCATCACCGGCCTGCGAGTTGATCGTCAATGTCGAGGTGGCTACCGACGCAGAATTCGCGAGGCTGGTCACAGTGCCGTTCCCTGAAAGACTCCGGATCTGCGGAGCACGGGCGTTGGTTGCATCCGACATATTGAAGTAACCTCCGGATTCGACGGTCACATGCGGTTGGGCACCAGCCGTGGTGCCAAAAGGATTGCCGGTGCCCATGGTGGAGATGACGTTCTGTCCAATCGTGAGTCCCGCTCCTGACGCAAAGTTTGAACCAGTGCCAAAACTGACGCTAACGAAATCCGTGGGCGTTCCCGTTGAGCCGCGGACGAATCGTAGATCGCCGTTGGTCACTGAAATGGTCGGTGCTCCTGAGGTCTGGAGAAACCGAATGCTCTCCAAGCCACCGGAAAGCGAAGTAATGGCTGTCGTAAAGCGTCCGACAGATACCGTCCGTGTTCCTCCTGCTAGATCGATCGTTCCTCCTGCGATAGTGAAGCGACTATTGAGACCACTTGTTGCCACGTTGATCGCGACGTCACCGTTAATGGTGGTGGGTGCGGCGAGCGTTCCTCCAAAGATGGTTCCACCATTGATAGTGAAACTGCCGGTTCCAATGCTGCTCGAAGTCGTCAGGTTGGACGAAAACGTCGGAGTTCCGCTGCCAAACCGCAAGGCACCACCCGCGTTGAGTGTGACCCCACCAGTGAACGTATTAAGAGCATTCAAATAAACGGGGCTCAATGGCGAACCGGATGTTCCATTGATCGTCAGACCAAAACCTCCCGAAATCAACGCGTTGACAACAATCTGGGAGGTGTTATCCGGCGCGGTTCCCGTGGTCCAAATCTGGTCGGCCGCCAGCACGACAGGAGAGGTAGCAGCGACGGTCAAGACGCGGTTTCCTCCGGAGGTGTTGATTCCGGAAGCCCCGATCGTGAGTGATGAGCCCGCGCCGCCCGCGATCGTCAGGTTGGTTCCCGGATTGCTGCTGTATGTGATTCCAGAGATCGAAAAGTTCACCCCAGCCGTAATGGTGGACGTTGCGGAGGTGGCGGTGTTGATCGATGAAAACCCGGCGATTTGCTCGGAGGTTGGCGCAACACCATCCGTCCACGCCGCTCCTGTATCGAACGGACTCGTATTATTGGCACGGCCGATTACGGTTTGACCGAAAGTCGATGCGGTGAAGCTGGTCGCAGCCAACAGGGTGATGGCTAGTGGGAGGTGTTTCATGTCTAGGATTGGGAGTTTGCGTGAGGGTTTCTCGATGGGGTGAACAGTGATTCAGTCGGCATTAGAGCCTTAGATGCTGTGTTTGTAGTGGTTTCCGGGGGGGGGATTACGTTGGCTTTGCGTTACAACAACGAAATAAATACACCTGGAATTGTCCGAATGCAACGCACTTTTTCTTTTTTTGTGCATTCTGTTGCACTCCTGTTGCGATTCTGCGTCGTCCGATTCAGATGTCGCACGCGAATCCACGAAGGGATTTTATCTTTACTCGGATATTTGAGAGCATTCATATAAAACGGGCTCGAAGGTGAGCCTGTGGTCCCATTGATGGTCAGACTCAAACCTTCGGAAACACGGAATTGACCACAATCTGCGAGTTGTCATCCGGCGCTATTCCCGTGGTCCATCTCTGGTCGGCCGACAGTACGACGGGAGGGATAGCGGCGACGGCCAAGACGCGGTTTCCGCCGGGGGCGTTGATCGATGCGTTAAAGCTTTTGCTATCTGGTCGCTTACGCAGTTACGGCGTTCCGACGCATGCGGCGTATCACAATGATCACGCCGAGTAATCCTGCCATCATGAACGCGTATTCGTGAGGTTCGGGTACCACTACGAGGTTTGTAACACCCGAAGTGTCGAAGTTAGAGGCGTTAAAGTTTGGATCGTCGATGATGATACTATTCCCGATCAAAGCGCCAGTTCCCGTAATATTAAAGATGGTAATTGACGATAGCGCTGAGAAGTCGAGCGTCGAGGTTGCACCGCCAAGATCGAACGTCACACCAGAGAAGTCTGCCGCTCCGCTTCCGGTGAACGTTAGACCGTCTGCAATTGAGATGTCACCTTCGAACGCTGAAGTGTTCCCGGCGACATTCAGCGATCCCGACAAGACACGGATGGTTCCGTTTCCAGAGAACGCGTTGTTCAGATCGACCGCACCGCCCGCATCAATATCGAATGTCCCGCCGCCAAATGTGATGGCTGAAGTACCGAGCGCGAGGGACGCTGTGGATTTGAGTGCGAAAGTTGCTCCCGTGTTGATTGTCAAGTTCCCATTACCGGACATGATTCCACCAGCACCTAAAACAAGTGAGCCGCCGTTCACTGTGGTGGTGCCGGTGTAAATGTTCGAGTTCGCCAAGGTCAGTGTGCCACTGCCGGACTTGGTGAGGCCGCCGACGTTGGTTTCATCCAGACGAGACTGGAAGGCCACGTTGTTGCCATTGGTGTCGATGCTGATGGCTCCGGTGCTGTTTTGGATGCGGTAGGAGAGGTCAGTGGTGATGCCGCTGCCGTATTGCAACGTTCCACCGCCGAAGGATACCACGCCGTAGGTGCCAAGGGCGCTGGCATTGGTAATGCCCAACGTTCCGCCGGTGATCTGCGTGCCGCCGGTGTAGGTGTTGGCCTGATTGAGTATCCACTTGCCTGCGCCGGACTTGATGACGGTGAGGCGGCCTGGTCCGGTATCCGTAAGCAACGCCGATGCGCTGCCGAAGGTATTGTCCGCTACGCTCGTTCCCGTGAAAGTAATGGATTGGTTCTGAGCCGAATCGGTTGCGGTCACCGCATTATTATTATTTCTTGAATTCACAAAGGCGAGTGCGGCACCGGGAGCCCAATTGAGAGCCCCTGAGCCGGAGGCATCGATTACCGCGCCGCGACCACCAACCGTAAAGCTGCGATCAGTCGAGGCGGTGCCTCCCGTGTATTTCAACGTTCCGCCATAGAGAAAGAGATTACCAGCTACGTTGGTGCTGGCTCCGAGGCCACTGTTGGTTCCACCGTTGGCAATGGAATCAATGGAGAGAACACCCTCCGTGACGTTCCATCGGCCCGTAAAGTTTTTCGCACCGGAGATGACAAGAGAACCTTCGCCGGACTTGGTGAAGGTCGCAGCCAACCCACCCCCCATGTTAACGTCACCGGAGACATTCAATGTGGCATTGGAGACGACCTGAAAGATTAGGTTACTCGTGCCTCCGGACAAGGTTCCGTTGCCGATAGTGTAATTGCTATTGTTGCCGCCACGATAGAGTATCGACGAGTTGCTGAATATCTGGGTGGTGCCTCCGAGATCGAGGGTCTGACTGTCAGCAGTATTATCGATCCTAAGGCCTTTAAAAGAAAGTCCGGCGGAACGAGTTTGGGCCCCATTCAAGAAAAAATAGCTACTGGTGCTGCCTCCATTGTTCGCCAGAACGGATGCACCTGTAGAGAAATTCGCATTCACTGCTTCAAGAACATTGCCTGAAGCATCATACCGCGCGTAGTTGTTGTTGTAGAACGCCCCCTGGTTGACAAAAGCTGCTGCAACAATGGAGGTGTTGCGGAAATTCGTCCCCGCTCCCAGATCAAAGTTTATTGTTGAAGCTGTGTTCACCGTCAGTCCTGTGACCGTAACGTTCATCGAAGCTCCCCCTCCAGTGCCCGCACGCAAGGTCACGGCACTTCCGCCCGTGTTACCGGCGGTGACGAATGCGCCTAGAGCCTGGGAAGAAGCGGTGCCATCTTTACCAGCAAGCCATAGATTTCCGCCGCCGAGAGATACCTGCCCGTCCGCCACTCCATTGTAAAGAATGTCGCTGGAGGCCGCGCCTGCCGCATTAAAGTCAAGCTGAAGAACGCCATTATTGACCGCAGTGGCTCCGGTGTAGGTGTTGGCTTTGGTGAAGGTCCAAGTGCCCGTGCCAGCCTTCCCGATGCTGAGTATACCTCCCACACCCCCGCCATTAGTGATCACACTACTGACCAAGCTGTTTGTGCTGCTGCCATCGAGGGTCAGAAATTGATTTACCGTGGTAGTACCACCCAAGTTCACACCGCCCTGCAACTCGATATCAACCCCGTTGGCGGCAATGATGGATGTTCTGCCGGTGCTGGTGGCAGACCTTGCAATCTGGGTCTCACCGGTCACCGTAATCTTCGGCGTTCCGGAAGCAACATTGCCCGCTTTGATGAAGTTGATGCCTTGTTGCTGGGTGATGGTCAACGAGGTGAGGTTTTGATTGGTGACTGCCGAGCCGCCGTCACTACCTACCATCACAGTGTGGCCCTGAGCAGCCGTGCCGGAGGTGAAATCGAGCTTGAAGCTGTTAATGGCGGTGTCGCTTGCTAGCCAGAGGCCGTTGTTACCGAGGCCCGAAGTCGTTCCGGTCCTGACGGTCATGTCAGTAGCTACCGCCGCCGCATTGGACAACTTTGTCATGGTGTTACCTCCCAGAGTGAGAAAACTTGAGGAAGTGAACCCTGAGTTGTTTCCAGCTAAAACGACTGTGCCGTAACCGGGCGATGTCGCGTTTGACACCGTAAAGTTACCCGTGCCCACCGAGTTGGTCAGGCTGCCGTTAAAATAGATTGACCCTCCAGTTGATGTGCCAAAAGCCGCACCGACTGTGCCATTGGCCATGTTTACATTGCCATTCAGGATCAAGCTTCCGCCGTTTGCTCCTATAGTAATGGGGTTGCTGGTATTTCGATGAAGGCCGTTGTTAATTGTCTGGACAGCGGAACCGTTATTAACGATGGCCCCAGTTGAAAATGTGAGAACGCCAGCGCCAGAGATTGTGTAGGCAGGCGCGTTGGCGGAGAATACAATGGCACCGCCAGCGTTACTGAAAGAGCGGTTTACGTCCATGGTTAGGGACGTGCCTGCAGTTCCTGCAACGTCGAAGAGCATGCCGTCTGTCCCTGCGGCAGTTGGCTGAACCCCTCCGACCCAGTTTGCGTTCAGCGTAAGACTACCGCTGGTATTTCCAAGCCATGTGATCTGGGCAGCATTTGAAGTGGTCGCAGCAGAGAGCAGCGCGCCAAGGATTAAACCAGAGGTGATGAATCGAGTTTTCATAGCGAGTTTTGGGGTAAGTGCAGGGATTTTTATTTACTAAAGCTGTCGGCACGATAGGTGGCTATTTTTTGAGATGCAATCACTTTTTTGTTTCTTGCGCACTTTTTTGCAACATTGTTGCATTGTTTAAGCCATCCAGCTCGCCGTCAGTCTTGCAAAATTCGGGCTTCCGGCCAAAACCGAAATGAACCACCGGGAAAGCTGAGCGCAAACAAACGAGAGACTTTGGTTTGCGGAATCACAAAACGCAAAGGCAGGTTGCACCCGAAAGATGATTGAGCATCGACACTCCAAAATCCTGCATCCCCCCCGTTCTGTGCTCTCTGCGGCTAAATCGCATCCTCTCTTTTAGGTCAGATCCTACTGACCTCGCCGGATTGGAAGCAGCGCATGTTGCAGCGTGGCATGCGCTCGCAGAAAAGGCAAAAGCCGCTGCGACCCCTCGCAACGGCTTTTTCTTAACCCCCTGAAAACTAAATGACAATCAAGCGCTCTTCATCCGTCGGCGCTGACGAACGAGCGCCAACACACCGAGGAGTCCGATGATTCCGAGTGCGTATGTGCTCGGCTCGGGGATGACTACGAATTGTGAAAGCATCACATCGTTGCCAATTTGGGAAACAAGGAATGTTCCCTCCCCGCCTAACGTGCTCAGGCGATCGCCGAAAGCAACATTCGTGAATGCGCCCGAGGTGAGTCCCACGCCGTCGAGTACAATGAAGCTGTTAAGTTCCGTCGGCACGAAGCCATTTAGTAACGAGATAGCGAGTGAACCGCCGAGGACGGTCGCACCACTCACGGTGATGTTATCGAAAAAACCTGTGGAATTGGTGTGGAAGGAAGTAGCCGCCGTTGTGCCACCAAGACCGAACGACACCGTGCCGCTGTTGATTGTATAATTCCCCGTGATCGCGGTGCGCCCGGTGAATTGTGTGCCCTCGTAAAAGTCACCAGGAGCCATGACCGTGCTGGCTCCATTTTGGATCAGCGTGTTGTTGGTGCCATTGCTCAGGAGATTAGTTCCGTTATAGGTCGAAGCGGTCAGGGTTCCCCCGGTCCAGTTGAAATTCGAAGTTCCAGAACTGAACGACGCGTTGCCCGACCCCGTGATCGCACCGAAGACGCGCAGAGTGCCTCCCGAAAGGTTATAGGTGGAGGTGTGACTGCTAGTCGTCGTGGCATTTCCCGCACCAATCGCCAAACCGGCGTTGGAGTTGGAGGATGCCACCAGATTGTTCTCGGGGACTCCGATATTCACATTTCCGCCGCTTTGGTTAAACGTGGCATTGCCGGTGGAGGTGATGGTTCCACCACCAAGCGCCAGCGCGGAGAGGGAGCCATTGTTTGTATTCGGGGTCGCGATAAACGTGCCGCCGTTCACGTTGATGACCGCGCTGTTGGCCCCATTGTTCTCCATGTTGATGGAAGTTCCGTTTACCTTGAACGATCCGGAGTTCAGGGTGAGGTTACCACCACCACTTCCCCAGTAACGACCACCAGCAAGAGTGACACTCGCACCATTGATCACCTGATTGCCGAGAACGTTGGCCGTGTTGGCATTCGCAGCAAAGTAGTAAGTTCCGCTGTTGTAATTGATCGTGGAACCTGCATTGAAGCCGGTCCATGCAGAGTTGAAGTTGTAGATTCCCGAACCGGAGAGGTTCAGCGTGCCGGCCGCCGGGGCTGCGAGCGAAGCGAACGAATTCGTTCCAGAGGCCAGGTTCACGGTGGCATTTCCCGCGCTATCAAGCGTGATGAGTCCCATGCCGCTCGTGCCGCCCACTGTGGCACCGAGGGTGTAGGTGTCATTGCGGTTAAGGGAAAGGCGCCCGTTTTGGATGTTGATGGTTCCGAGAACGTTTCCTGTCGCGTCGTTGTTGCCGACGCGCAGAACGTTGGCTCCACTGGCGGCGCCGCCCGTGCCGCCGTTGATCAAAACGGTTGCCCCTGAACTGCCGATGCTCGCACCCGCTGCTCCCCCGACCACTACGGCATGAACGCTAGAGCTGGCATTGGTGCCACCGCCGATGGTGGTGTTGCCAGTGTAGCTGTTGTTCCCGGTGAGATACATGGTGTTGCTTGACGTGCCGCTGTTCAGCAGCACGAGGCCGGTGGTGCCGCCATTATCAACGATCGTCGATGATATTGTGCTTTGACCGAGTTGGTTACGGTTATTGTTGTTAACGATGATGAGATCACCGCCGCCGGATGAGCCGGTGAGGTTGCCGCCACTGATCTGAGAGCTATTGTTAGCAACCGTTGAGGTGAAGATGATGCCATCATTGACCGCCAGTGTGCCGGTGATGGTGACATTCTGGTTCGATGCGTTGGCGAAACGGAGCGAATTGATGGTGGCGTTGCCGACCGAGCCGGTGACCGCGCCGTTGGTGGAGTAGTTCGCGGCAGGGTTGGTCCACAAGGAGGCGTTACTCGTGAGCGTATAAGTAGAGAACACCAGATTGGTTCCGTTGTTGGTCACAAAGTCGTTCCCGTTAATCACACCTTTGACCAGACCACCGGCACTATTAGCCGTTCCACTGGCGGTATAAGAATACCCGCCTGCCGTCGTAATATAGAGCAGGCTGCCCGCATTTCGGGTGATCGTTCCAAAGTTAATCACGTTTGTGCCGGAACTCGCGGCGGCACGGAACTCCGAGACACCCGGATTGAGGGTTGTAGAGGCGAAAGTTTGGCTACTCGAAACGGTGTTGTTACCGCGGTAGTAGAGCGATCCACCCCCAAGAACGAGACGGGACGAAGAATCGATAAGGTTACTGAAGTTGCTTGTCTGACTGGCACCGTCCACGAAAAAGAGGCCCGAGTTAATGGTCGTATCCCCCTTGTAGGTTTGCTTCGCACCGTTCGCCAAAACCAACGCCAACTGACCGAGCCCGGTTTTGGTAAGTCCTGCCGTATTGCTGGAGCCGGAGTTGCCCAAGACACCAGCCCAGGTGTTATTGACGCCAGCCGTGTCGACCGTGAGCGTGGCCCCGTCGTTAATGGTGATGCGGGAGGAAGGGTCCGTGAGTGCAACCGTAGTGATGATCGTGGAGTTGCCGCCGATGGTGATGTTGCCGGTGGTTCCCATGCTCGCTGCGTTGGTGACAACCAGCGTTCCCGCGTTAATGGTCGTCCCGCCGGTGTAGGTATTGTTGCCAAGCACCCAAGTCCCGGTGCCGTTTTTCACCACCGAGAGCGTGGAATTCGTCGCATTCTGTGAGATCGCGCCGAGCAGAGTATTCCCGTATTGTGCGCGGAATCCGCTATTTGAACCGTCAAGCGTGAGGGTCACGCTGCCGCTGTTGGGACGGGTGGTGATGCGGTTCACCACAATGCCCGAGCCCGCAAGGCCGTTCGAGGAGAGGGTGAGACTTCCGTTGAGCGAAAGGGCTTGATCCGACCCACCCGTGCCGACTGCGATGCCAACAATGCCGCGGAAGGAGGAATCGGTCTGGATCACGGCTCCCGGAGTGGTAAGGAAGCCTGCATTGGTTCCTACGTTGAACACATAGCTGTTGGTAAAACTTGAGTTGCTGCTGAAAAGCATCCCTCCGAGTGCCGTGGCGTTGCCCACGGTGATAATCTGGTCGCCTTGGTTGTTAAACACCGCAACGTCCGAGGCACCGGGAGCGACTCCGCCAACCCAGTTCGCTCCGATCGAGAAGTTACCGCCAGTGTAGTTCCCGGAATTCCAAGTGATGTCTGCTGCGAAGAGTGACGGCGTTCCGAGAAGAGATGCGACGAGCGAGGCCGCTACTAGGAAATGTTTCTGCGGGATGGATGATCGTTTCATTGTGTGGGTGGGTGGGTGGGCAGGTGACCTGATTTAAGGGGACGGGAGTGACGTAAGGGGGGATAGCTATTACACGCTTTTGCACCTTCATAGACGGTCACCGCAGCAAATGCAATATCTTTTCTTCTTTCTTGCGCAGTTTTCTGCAACACTGTTGCGTTTCGGTGTTTTCCGAGGAATGTATTGCGGTGCAGCGCTGGGCGCAGAGCGGATGAGATCGGAATTTTTCAAGTCGGTGACTTATTGTGTGCGATTCCATCGACGGCCGCCTTGGAAAGGCGGTTGCTTCGCTTTGCTCCCCGCTCCGCGGCTGCCTTGCAGGCAGGCTGTTTGGTGCCTTTGGCAGGCTTCGCCCGCTACTCCGTAGCGCCTATCTCCGCTTTGCTCCAGTTCACTTCGTTCGGCTCTACCGTGGGGTTGGCTGCGCATTTGCGAAACGTGCTTTTTCTTGTGCTCTGTTGCGTTTTGGTTGAGTCTTTGCTGCCTACCCCCAGAATGACTATTGATCCCTCCCCGGTGTGCCCGCGTTTTTACGGTCATATTTTTGCCCACATTATCCCGAACCATTTCTTGCGGGCTTGCGGGCTATTATTACTACCCATGTTTATCTCAGTTTCTGAATCACGGGCGGTAACATTTCGCGAGTTGATCGATGACCCGAAGCCGGCGGAAGAAATCGAATACGCAAAGCGCGGCGGGCAGTCGCTCAAACTTCACGTGTTTCGTCCGGCCGGTAGCAAGCCCGGTGAAGGGTGTCCTGCGATTGTATTGATTCATGGCGGCGCGTGGATTGGTGGGACGCCGGAGGCGTTTATGCATTTGGCGCGGTATTTTGCGGAGCGCGGGATGGTCGCGGTGAATATCACGTATCGTCTGGCGAAGGCGGGTGAGAATGGAGTGGACGACTGCTTGATTGACTGTCGATCCGCGCTGCGGTATTTGCGCGGTCACGCGACCGATCTCGGGATTGACCCTGAGCGCATCGCGGTGCTCGGAGACTCGGCCGGCGGGCACCTCGCAGGAGCGCTTGGAACGCTGACCGGGTTTGATCACCCGGAGGACAACTTGGCGGTTTCCGGGACTCCGAATGCGATGATTTTGTTTAATCCCATCGTCGATATGACGGAGGGCGAGTGGATTCGGTTTGCGGTGGGCGGTGAAGCGTTGGCGGATCGCAAGTCGAAACTCCCGGATTCGGCGGAGGACATCGCATTTGCAAAAACACTTTCGCCCGTGTTTCACGTGCGTGCGGGTCAGCCCCCTGCGCTTCTCATGCACGGAACGGAAGACAAAATTGTTCCCGTAAGCCAGGCGGAGCGATTTGCCGAAGCGGCCAAAGCAGTCGGGAACCGTTGCGATCTGATTCTGCTTCCGGAGACGGGCCATGCTTTTATCGTGCCTAACTACAAGTCGCCGGAGGCCGCAGTGGTTTCTGCGGCGCACGACGCCGACCGGTTTCTGGCATCGCTTGGCTGGCTGCAGGGAGCCCCTACCCTAAAAGCATCCGCCCCCCCGGCGTGGAAACCGAGGAAATAGATTTCCCCCAGCACTTTCATGCGAAGCCCCGCAAACACCCAAAACATCAGCCGCAGATTGACGCAGATTTTCGCAGATTAAGGGCATCAGCATTTAAAAAACCAAAGCTTTTCTGAACCTATAAAAACTCTGTGTAAATCTGCGCAAATCTGCGGTTAAAAAAATCTTAAATGAATACCAATCCAAATAACCCACCATCCTGGTGGACCGATGCCCGCTTTGGGCTGTTTATTCACTGGGGCGTTTATGCGGTTCCGGCCGGGATGTATCATGGGAAGCATGTAGCCGGTGCCAGCGAGTGGTTGATGCATTCGGCGCACATTCCGGTGGCGGAATACAAGAGCTACGCGGCGGGCTTCACCGCGGCCAACTACGATGCGGACGCATGGGTTCGTGCCGCCATGGACGCGGGCATGGGGTATGTGGTCATCGGGGCGAAGCATCATGACGGTTTCGCGCTGTTTGAATCCGAAGTCACGGACTGGAATGCCAAAGACGCAACTCCTGCGGGTCGTGATGTGCTGCGGCCGCTGGTGGACGCTTGCGGTCGGCACGGCGTGCCGATCGGGTTTTACTATTCGCACGCCCAGGATTGGATCAATGGGGGCGCCAACTACGCGGGGAATTGGGATCCTGCGCAAGACCGTGATTTTGACGATTATTTGGACAACTTCGCGATTCCTCAAATCCGCGAGCTCCTCACGCAATACGGCCCCGGCGTTCCGGCCTGTCTGTGGTGGGACACCCCTGCGAAGATGACACCCGAACGGTCAGCGCGAGTGGATGCCGCAGTTCAAGCCTTGGCTCCCGGGATTTTGCAAAACGATCGGCTTGGCGAGGGACATCCCGGCCACTTCGACACCCCCGAGCAGCGGATCCCGGCCAACCGTCCGGGCCGCGCGTGGGAAACGTGCATGACGACCAACGAATCGTGGGGGTTCAACTTGCTTGACCATGACTGGAAACCGCCGGGGTTGCTCATCCGCCAGTTGTGCGAGGTTGTTTCGCAGGGCGGCAACTACCTGTTGAATGTGGGCCCGCGCGCCGAGGGGACCATCCCGGAGCCGACGCTTGATGCGCTGAAGACAATTGGTGCGTGGATGCGCGTGAATGGTGCCGCCATTCGCGGTGCCTCGGCCGGCCCCTTCCCTCACCGCCTGCCATGGGGGTTCGCGACCACACACGGCGACAAGCTTTTCCTACTGGTCGAACAATGGCCCGCCGATGGCCGGCTTTCGATTCCATTATTGGACTTGCCGGAGTCTGCGATCCTGCTTGCTGCACCCGGCGTGTCGCTTGATTTTGAGCCAGTGGCTGACGGTGCCTTCGTGTTAAATCTCCCTGAGTCGGCACCCGACGCCGCAGTGAACGTGCTCGAGCTCCACTTCAGTGCGGCTCCGCGCGTGGGTGCGGTTCCACCGCGTCCGCGTCCGCCGATCGTTCCGCAACCTGCCGATGGAGCCGTTGCCCTCCGCGCGGGCGACGCCGAGATCGTTGGAGACCACCTCGCGCTGCATGCGGGGTCCTCGCCGGAACTCGGCTGCTGGACATCACTTGACTCGTGGCCGCTCTGGCGCCTCAATCTCAATCAAGCCGGCACCTACCGGGTCGAGGTGGAATACGCGGTTCCGCGGCATAGGCAGGGCACACTTGCCGAGGTAGAACTTGGTGACCAGCGCTTGCCGCTCGTCGTGGCGGGCACGGGCGGATGGGGCGAGTACGTCCGCGTCGACGTCGGCTTGGTGACTCTGGACCCAAACGCGGAACTACCCGTGCGGCTTGTAGCGAAGGCGATTCCCGTTGGGGCAGTGATGAATCTGCGGGCGATTCATATCACGCCAGCTGCGCCAGCGGTAGGCGCGACTACTTAACTGGTAGGGCGGTTTTTCCGTGCAGCGCAGGCCGCAGCGGCCGAGACTGGGCTTTTCAAACCGCCGACTTGCCGCATCGCGTTCCATTCATCGTCGGACGCCTTGGAAAGGCGTCCCTACCCAGCGTTTTTGGACGCGCTTCGCGCGGATGGCGGCGGCAGCCGCCTTCGTTTTGCTGGTAGGACGGTTTTTGCGTGCAGCGCAGGCCGCAGCGGCCGAGACCGGGCTTTTCAAACCGCCGACTTGTCGCATCGCGTTCCATCCTCGGACGCTTTGCGCCTAGAATGCAAAGAGCCGTTGCGTTTGGGCGCAACGGCTCTTGGTTGTAACGAAAACGTTGTTTCTATCCGTTCGTCCGCACGCGGCGGCGCAAGAACAATGCGACTCCCATGCCGATTGCGAAGAGTGCAACGATCGAGGGTTCGGGAACTACAGTGAAGGAAATGACACCATCGGTTCCGAGGGCCGCCGTGAATCCAGCTGTGTCATAGCCGGTGATGGAAAGACCGCTGACGGTGTTGCTGCCACCAAACCCTGAGAATGCGACGTAGGTGTTGCCGTAGTCAAAACCAGCACCTGTGACATCAAGAGTAAGCGATCCACCAGTGAGGGTGAATGCTCCAGCACCAGAGCTCACGATTTGGTCAAACGCAGTCCCGAGCGTGAGCTTGATTTCACCGGATGACATCGAGAAGTTCGCTGCCGTTCCAAGTGTGACCGTGCCCGCCGTAGCGCCACGGACGTCGAAGGTGCCGCCGTTGACAATGACGCCCGATGTATTGCCAAGCGATTTGTTGGTGTTGGCGATCAGGGTTCCTTCGGTCACGGTGGTAGTCCCGTTGTAAGTGCTATTCGATCCGCCGCCGAGCGTGAGCGTTCCGGCACCGATTTTAGTGATGGTCGTGCCTGCGCTTGTGCCGTTGCCCGTATTGCTGATCACACCGGTGAGCGTCAGGTTCCCTGCTCCGCTGAATACCCAGCCACTGCCGGACACGTTGGGTTGGGTGCCTGAGCCAAGATTGCCGGTGATTGTGAGTGTCTCGCCTGCAGTGGTCACTTCGATCCCGGAAGCAACCGAGCGTCCGTCGCGACTGACCGTGCGGTTCGATGTGGCCGTGTTGCCCGTGTAAATCATGAGGCCGTTCTGTCCAGCGGCTCCGCCGCCGAGAACGATTGCCGTGTTCGTTCCACCATCGCCAAACGCGCTGGCCACGCCAAAGTTGCCGATGGTGTTTCCACGCAGCTTGCCGGCAACGACGTTAAGCGTGTTGTTCGTGTTGCTTCCGCCGAAGGTCACGTCGGTCGTGGTGCTGTTGCCATTGATACTCACTGAAGTATCAATGGTGACCGTCGAACCAAGAGTCAGACTGCCGCCTACGCGAATGTCGAGAGTCGAGTTGCCGGTGACAGCGAGCGTATTGCCATTGGCGTTAAATGACGTCGTATTTAACTGCAGGTTTCCCGAGCCGCCCCCCGCGGTCAGCGTCCAAGTTTGGTTGGCGCTCAAAGCGATGGCCGACGTGAGCAAAAGCGCTGCTGCGCCAGTGCTTTTCGTAATGCCGCCCGCTCCGATTGTCAGGGTCGCGTTGGGAGTCGCGCTGACCTGGAACTGGAATGTGGCATTTGAAGTGAGGGCGAAGATGCTGAGATTGCCACCGACAGCAGCCGTCGTGGAACCAGTGAGCGTGTTATCAATGCGAACCGTGTCTAACTCCGTCGGCACGGTGGTGTTCGCCGTGTAGCTGGAAGCAAAATTGAGACTCGTGTTGTTAGGCGCCTTGGTGAAGGTGGTCTGCGCTTGAGCGCCGACACCGAACGATGAAATCGCCAGCGCTGCGGCGGCGAATTTGAATGAACGGGTTTTAATTGTCATGGTGTGGGTGGTGGTGTCGTTGGGAATGTGACGCCTTGGGGGCGGTTCGGGATATTGAGAATTTTGGGAGGTGGTTGGAGCGCGGTTGCACTAGACGAAACGGTCTATCAATCCTGTCTTCACAATGCAATCGAAATTTCCTTTTGTTCGCATTTTCTCGCACATTTGTTGCATATTGTTCCTCGGCAAGCGGAACTGCATTCTCTGCATCGACATCGCCCACGGAATCGATAGGAAAGTTTGACCCTAGCGTTGTTCAAGTCCACGGCGCTGTTCTGTGTTGATTTCTCGAGCACTTACTGAGTGCGAACGTACCGATCTGAAACAAACCAATCGGGCGCGCCTTCCGAGAGCGGACGTTTTGCAATTCTTTGCTTTTCTTGTTAAACTATTGCGGCGTTTTCTTTTTTGTATCATATTGCAGCCACCCCCAGATGAAATTCCTCCGATCCTGAACAATTTCCCCGGCAGTGGCGCCCGACGTCGCACGTCGGCGAACTGCGTCCGGACATAGGACCCACAACCGACTACGACCATGAAAATCCGAACAGTCAGTCATGCAGTGACAATCCTCGCGACGGCGGCATTGCTTGCTTCTCACGTCGTGCAGGGCGCAGAGCTCCCGGTCCCTGCGTTTTACGTCAAAGGGGATGCCGTCACCGGAAATGGGGTTCCTGCGACGCTGCCCGTCGGCGACGAAGGGTTGATTGAGGGCACGGTGACCAGTGATGGTGAGGCATTAGTATTCGACGGCAGCGGGGGGCAGGTGACTTTCGGTTTTGATGCCGAGAATCTTTTTGGTAATCCGTTTACGGTTTCAGCGATGGTTGAGACCGTCGCGTCGAACGGTTACGGCGGCATCCTGGAAGCCCAACAACCTTACGGTTTCGGTTTATGCACCGTCTCGCATGGCCACTACTCGGTGAGTGCCGGAAAGGCCGGTGCATGGCACGTCGCGACTTCTGCCCCGAAGTCCCTGCGCCGGGGTAGCTACCAACATGTGGCAGTGACTTACGACGGACAGGCAGTTGTCATCTACCTCGACGGCCTGGAATCTGGACGAGCAGATTTGGAGGGTGTGCCGAAGGCGGGGCAGACGCTCGTACTCGGCGGGATGGGACGCGATAACCCGTCGGGCGGTGGGGTCATGGATGCGCCCGACTCCCGTCTCTCACGCATCGCGGTTTTCGACTCGCTCTTGACCGGCGAGCAGATTCAAGCGCTCGCAGATGGGGCGGAAATTCCAGTGAAATGAAAGCCCATCTTCCAAAGCCTGCACCGGCCCCGGATTGTTCTGCCGGCCAAATGCACAGCAATATCTTTCACGCTTGCTGTCGAAGAGGACGGCCAGACGCAACCCAACAACCAAACACAGTCATGAAAATCCGAAACCAAACAATCCGATGGAGCGCGGCAATTCTCGCCGTGACAGGACTCTTAACCCCTGGGAGCCTCCGGAGCGCAGAGCTCCCGGTCCCTTCGTTTTACGTCAAAGGGGATGTCGTCACCGGAGGTGGAGTTCCTGCCATGCTGCCCGCGGGCGACGAAGGGTTAATTGATGGCACGGTGACCAGTGATGGTGAGGCATTGGTGTTTGACGGCAGCGGGGGGCAGGTGGCTTTCGCATTTGATGCGGAGAATCTTTTTGGCAACCCGTTTACGATTTCGGCGATGGTTGAAACGATGATGTCGATCGGATACGGCGATATTTTGCACGCCAATCAGCCTCTGGGATTCGGTGTGCGCACGGTGGATCATGGACACTTCTCGGTGAGTGCTGGCAAAGCGGGAGCATGGAACGCAGTGACATCGGCCGCGAAGTCGCTGCGCTTGGGTTCCTTTCAGAACGTGGCGGTGACTTACGACGGACAGGAAGTCGTGATTTATATTGATGGGGTGGAAGGGGGACGCGGGGAATTGGAGGACGTGCCCAAGGCGGGTCAGGTGATCGTTCTGGGCGGGATGGGACGCGATAACCCATCGGGCGGAGGAAAGGTGGACGTGCCTAACTCCCGGTTGGCGCGTATCGCGATTTTTGACTCGGTTCTGACCACAGATCAAATTCAAGCATTGGCAGACGGCGCAGAGATTCCGCTGAAATGAAAGTACACCTTTCAAATGCGACACCGCTTTCGGCCTTCGCACTGTGGATCGGAGTCGCTGTGCCGCAACTTTCTGCAGCCGGATTCGACCCCTCATCGTCACCATTTGCAGAACGTCCGGCGGAATCGTATTCGAGCTATGTGGGGGAGGATGGCAACAAGGTGCATCCGAACTGGGGGGACGCGCGCGTCGCTGATTTCGGGACCCGAGAGGTTGAGATCGCAAGCGATGGCATGCGACCGCTGGCGCCGGCTCCGCCGGCCGGTGTGCATCCACGCGTTTTGTTTTCCCCGGAGGACCTGCCCGACATCCGCGAGCGACTAAGAACAACGAAGGCCGGGCGTCAGGCATGGAACAACATTCTGAGCTGGGTGAATGGGATGAAGGGCACGTATGACGAGGCGGCGGACTATGCACAACCTGACAGGTTTAACGGAGGGTTCGGAGGGTTGCGCGGGCCCGTTCCGCTTTTCCGCTTGGGGCTGCCTACAGATATTGCGCACAAGGGACATTCCAACAACCCGAATGCGGCAGCGGCATGGCAGGGGCTCGTCGATGGAACAGCCACCGGGTTTCCGACCTTTTATTGGAACCCTATGGCCTTGGAGGCCTTCCGGTGTCTGATCGAGGATGACAAAGAAGGTGCTCAGCAGCTTGCCCGGGCGGCGATCACCGCCATGCGAATAGATCAGGCCCGCCGCGAGTCGGAGCGGACGGAAAAAGGAACCACCCTGCCGCCATCGCAGCCGGTCGGCGGATTCCAATTCGCCTTCATCTATGACTTTCTCTACAACTGGCTGACGCCGGAGCAGCGGAAGGAAATGCACGCCGAGTTGGCTGCGACGACATGGTCGCACGACAACTACGGGACATTTAACGATGCCCACGGGTCGCGCAGCAACTGGGCGACATTTTCATATTGGTTGTTCCAAGCTTTGGCGATCGAAGACGAGCCGGGCTACAACGAGCTTAAGGTGCGAGGCATGTATCGCGGTTGGCGGAACTTGCTCACCTACGGATGGTATCCGACGGGCGCCACATTTGAAGGCGAAGCAAAAAATCAGGTTGGAATGGACGGGATCCTCCCCTTTGCGCGGCGGGCTGATCGCTATGGATTCGAAAACCTAGGGGGCCACCCGCACCTGCGTGCTTACGCGACAAAGTTCCTGCCTCACAGCATCATCCCTTCCCGTGATGGATTTATCAAATACGACCTGATCGGCGGTTCGCGCTCGCGCGGCGGCGGGTTCTCGGTCTGCGATATGGTCGGGCTTAAGTATCTCTTCCCCGAGGACCGCGTGATCGATTACGTCTATCGCAGGTCGGTCGGGGACAATTACGAATATGTGCCAGACCGGCCGGATGGATACTACAACGGCCTGCTCTTTTTCGCGATTCACGCGATGGATTTTGACCCGGAGAACGACGACCCCGGTGCGCTGGAGCTTGGCAATACGTTCTTCTGCGGTGAGCGCGCGTTGATGATGACGCGGAGCGATTGGTCCACCGATGCGCTCATGTTGAACATGCACACACGCCAAGCGAATGGCGGCCATCCGTATGCCGACCGCAATAGCATTCACCTGTGCGGAGCCGGCCGTGTCTGGTCCCCAATTCAAGGTGGGCGGGCTTTTGAGAATTTTCGCAACAGCGTGGTGGTGGTCGAAGGCCAGCCACAGAGCGTTTACACGCCCGGGCGGATGATCGATTTTGTCGATGGAGAGACGGCCACCTTTGCCGTCGGCGATGCGAAGTTTGCGTGGGATTGGATTTGGATCAGTAAGGACCGCAAGGGCGGATTTTACACGGCTGAGGATGTGCGAAATGGGGAGGTCACGTTGGGTCAGGGAGAAAAGTTGGAGAACAGAACGCCGAACGATTTTGCATTTTCGAAACAGCCGTTTTCGTATCTCGACGCCCCGATGAGTGAAACCCCGCACTGGGTCTTGCCGCATGGCGCGGTCCGTCCGGTAGTCCGCGTGCCAAACGCGCGTGTGCGCCACGCCTACCGCACCGCCGGCATTGTGCGTGGGCCACAACCGTATGCGTTGGTCGTGGATGATATCCGTAAGGACGCGATGCGTCGGAGTTACGATTGGATCATGACGCTTGAGCCGGACATCCAGATCGTTTCCATGACCACCGCTCCGGATGGACAAATCGACATTCTCCTGACCGGCGATGATCCGGGACAGACGCTCCCCCGTCCGAAGGAAGATTTACCACCCGAGCGCGATCCATCGAAAGCGATCAGCGATGGTCACCCGATGCTCCTTGTTCGGATCCTGCAACGCGAGCATGATGCCGCACGCGGTGAGGCCAAGCCCCGCATCGATGTGGTCCGCGACGACAAGCCAAAAACACAGATTGCCCCGGTGCGACGCCTCGTTATTCCGGCTGAATCTGTAGAACCACAATTCAAAGTGCTCCTCATTCCGCATCGCAAGGGCGACGAGTTGCCGGTCAGCACATGGGACGAAGCCAAAACCCGCGTGAGTCTGCAATTCCCCAAATCAGCCGGCGGCGGAAAGGACGAGATAGAGTTTCAAAAATCCGAGTCCGGCAAGTCCCATGTGCAAGTCCAGCGCCGTGATGAGGTGCTGGCCAGAATAAATACTGAACCACCAATGCCACTAGAATGAATTCTCCCGGTTTCAAGATCATCGCCGGCATCGCTGCCTTGCTTGTGTTCCCATGCGCTCTGCACTCTGCGGAGTTCTCACCGGTTTTTACTGATGATGCCGTGCTCCAGCGAGACCGGCCGGTCGAAATCTGGGGCACAGGTCAGGACGGTGAGACGGTCACCGTGGAAATCCTGGATCAGTCCGTAACCACCACGGTGAAAGATGGCAAATGGCGGGTCACGCTACCTGCTCTTACGGCCACAGCGTCCACGACGCTCCGACTTGCGGGCACGAATCCCCGGGAACTTTCCAACATCGCCGTTGGGGAAGTCTGGCTCGGGCTGGGGCAGTCGAACATGGAGTGGCGGCTGAATCAATGCGGCGAGTTTTCAGCCGACGCGCTTCGCGATCCGAATAACCCGGGAATTCGCCAACTCAAGATCCCGCTAAGGCCATTTGTTGGCGATCCCATGCCGGCATTTGCCTGGAAGCCATTTGACGCCAAATCCGCCGGATACTTCAGCGCGGTGACCTATTTTTTTGCATCCAAACTCCAGCAGGAACTCGGCGTAGTCGTGGGCATCATCAATTGTTCCTTTGGTGGAACACCCATCGAAGCGTGGATGAGCCGCGACGCACTGGCTGCCGCCGGGTTTCAAAAGGAACTGGATGAACATGATCGAAAGCTCGCCGTCTGGACCGATCAGGCCGCTTACGATGTGGCGTGGAACGATTACCAAAGTGCCCGCAAGGCATGGGATACCCGCAAAGCCGCCGATCCGACAATAACCGATCCTCAGCCGGTCGAGCCCTATGGCGTGCGCACCAAGGCACGTCCAGCGGGCCTTCTCGAGTCGATGCTGTCTTTGATCACGCCCTACACCGCGCGCGGCGTGCTGTGGTATCAGGGAGAGAACAACGCCAGCCGGCCAGACGAGTATGCGCGCCTCCTTCCGTATTTTGTCCGCGAGTTGCGTGAGGCATGGGGTCAGAGCGACCTGCCATTTTTTGTGGCTCAGGTTTCCACTCCCACAGCCAGAAATCCCGATGACGGCGATGTTTTTGCGAAACTCCGCGAAGTGCAAACCGCCTACGCGCTGTCCGATCCACACTCCGGGTTTGTAGTGACCCTTGACCGCGGAAAACAAGGCGATGTGCATCCGCCCGACAAACAGCCGGTCGGCGAGCGTTTCGCGCGTCTGGCGCTGGCACGCAACTACGGAGGGAAAGACTTAGCCGCACAGAGCCCATCCGCTGCTTCAGCCACCCGATCCGGAGCGAGCGTCGAGATTTCCTTCAACGACCTTCCGGGGCGTCTTGAAATGAGGGAACCTGTGCTTTCCCTATTTCGCTTCAAAGACGCGGCAGGGCTTTGGAGGGAAGCCGAGGCGGTTTCGGTTTCGGACGATGGGAAGCGCGTGAGCTTACTCCCACCATCCGGTCACGTTCCGATTGCTGTTTCGTATGCCTTTCAGAATTTCTGCCCATTGATTCTCCACTCCGACGAAGGGCTGCCAGTCAGTCCTTGGCTGAAGAAAATCGAGTAACCGTCATTTCACCGCGGCAGGTATCACAGGAATGCTCTGATAGCCAACCCGTGAAACGTAACGCAACAGACCGCAACAGCTTGCTTTTTCTTCTTTTCGTTTGCACGCAGTTCAGAGACGGTTGAGAGTGAACGACCCCCAAAATGACAACCCGCCGCTACACCCCGGAAGTCCGGAATTCGAGAATCAAAACCGCAGGGCTTTGTGCCGTGCTCTTTGCGTTATTTCCGTTTCTGTCGCAGGACGGCTCGGCATCGGATGCGGGGGCCCGGTATGAGGAATCCAAATGGGAGCCGCGGGCGGTATTGCCGACGGCGGATACGCTCGGAAACAATTTCTGGCCGCCATCGCCGGTCGAGGAGGTGGATTTTGAGGATGGGACGTTTGTGGGTTCGCGGCTCCGGCCTGCTCCGGCTCCGGGGATCTATCCGCGGGTGTTGCTGACGCCGGGAGATGTCGAGGAGATCCAGGCGAAGGTGGCACTCGGCGAGAAGGCGCCTTCCGCGTTCCGCGTGATGTGGGAGCGCGAGCGCAAGAAGCAGAGTCCGTTTTATGCGTTGGTGGCGGAGAATGAGGTGCTGGGCCGGGCGCTGGCGGAGCAGTTGGTGGCAAAGATGCAGGCCCTAGGGCCGAAATTGGATGAACTCGAAAAACGCCCGGACCGCGACAATTTGTGGGCGGTTGAGCGGTCGATTGTGGCCTCCGGGGACCCGGACCCGCCAACGGAAATCTGGGCATTGTTGGATTATGATTATCTCCACAAGTGGATGACGCCGGACGAGCACAAGCGGGCGGAGGGCTTGATTGCGCGGATCACGAAGGGGCGGGTTTCGAATTTCATGGTGAAGCCGGATCATTTCCTGATGAACAACCACAAGATGTTCGGCATGGAGTTTTTGCGGTTGTTGATGCTGATCGAGGGGACCGAGGGATTCGATCAGGCGGTGTATGATCGTGCGTCGCAAAAGGCGCGGGTGATGCTCGACTATTATCTCTATCCGGCGGGGAATTGTTTTGAGTCGATCAAGGGATGGTTGAACAACTCGGTTTATGTGGCGCTGGCGAGGCGTCATCCCGAGTTGCTCAAACACTCGCGTCTGCGTGCGAAAATGGATTTTTTCCAACACGCGATGCGGTGGGAAAACGGGCGGTGGAAAATCCGCGAGGAGATGAGGGCTTCAGCGTTTCATGTGATTTGGATGATGCGGTATTTCCGGCCGGAAGATCCGGCGATGGACTGGCTGTATCGGGCGACATTCACGACGCATGATTTTTTGAATGACCCCAATGCGAAGTGGCCGGACCCGGTGGGTATTAACTCCGAGTTGCTCCTGCTGTTTGCTGAGGAGGGTCTCACGGGAAAGGATGGCAAGCCATTGGACTGGTCCGATCCGGAGCGCATCAAGGCCTTGGGGTTGCCGCTGACATGGGTCGATGACCGCGGAGGAAATGTGATCACGCGGAACTCGTGGGAGCCCGATGACCTGATGTTGGGATTCACGACCAAGCAGGATTTTTATTATGGCGGGCATGAGGGCTCGGAGACGAACCGTTTTGTTTTGTGGAAGGACGGGGTCAACTGGGCGCGCGATTCGGATTTGCTGGCCGTGAAAGCCACGTCTTTGCAGAACATGCTCACCATCGATGGCCGGGGGCTCGACTGGCCGCCGGCTCCTGCGCGGTGGCTGGGTGTGGAGGAAACCCCCGAGGGTGTGGCGGCGGCGGGCGATGGAAAAATGGCTTATGATTTTGCGAAGGTCATGCAGGTGCATCCGCTGGATTTTCCTTCGGCGCAGTTGCCCTACTACCGGCCCTTTGCAGCAGGGAATTATGATGCCACGCGGGACCATCAGATTGCATTTCATCCCGGCACGGTGAAGTGGAACGACGGGTTTGCTCACACCGACTACGGACCATGGAGCGGGGAGACGCGGCTGGTCGAAAGTTATCGCGTCAACAACCCGGTTGAGAAGGCTTACCGGACGGTTTACATGGGGCGCGGCGAACATCCTTATGTTTTGGTTTTGGATGATGCGCGGAAAGATGGGGAGCCGCATCTCTATGATTGGAACATGACCGTGCCGGAGGGCGTGGACCTGCTCGATGCAAAGACCCGCGAGGTGCTCTTTCAATCCGTGCCACCCGGAGCCGACCGCGAGAGTGACCTTTTGCTGGGGATGGCTTCCACCCCGCGGGACGAAAAAACCGGGCAGGCCAAGACGGCCAAAGATGACCCTTTGCTTTTGGTTCGCACGCTGTGGCGGAACACTTCCTATGGATATCCGGTGCCGCGCTATGAAAAGTTGCCCATTGAGCCGCATCGTCCCTACGCCGGGCTCGGCAAGGTGACCGTTCCTGCGATTTCGGAAGAGCCGGAGTTCCGTATTCTCCTCTACCCGCATCGTCAGGGAGATCCCCAGCCGGAAACGCGTTGGTCGGATGACCGCCGGGAGCTGACAATCCGCATCGGCGATGTGACCGACCGGTTCCAATTCGGAGTGACCGATGGTGGCCGCACGGCGTTTTCGGTGGAGCGCAATGGGAAACTGATTTTTCAAAGCGGGACTACTCCGGCCAGGCCGACTTTGGAGGTTCGCGGGACGGTCTTTGATCCGGTAGCACTGCGCGACACGCGGCTCGATGGGGAGGTGCCGCGCTTTGTGTTTGATGGTTCGACCAAGGTGAAAATCCCCCGCCCGACACTGCCCGCATTTTTGGTTTATACGCTGGATGGAAGCGAGCCGACGGCCACTTCGCAGCGTTATGAAAAACCTATCGAGATCACTGGCGACGTGACCTTAACGGCGCGGGTCGTTGATCCGGAATGGACCGCTGGTCCGCAGGAAAGCGCCGTGGTGCGGGCCGAATTTGTGCAGGTCAAAGCCGCTGAAGGTCAGCCGGCTCCGCCAACCGACTCGCGTCCCGGCTTGCTCGCGCGGGTTTACGAAAAGAAGACCGTGCTTTGGGATGACCGTGGATTTTTTCAAGCGGACCGCATCATGCTGCCCGATCTGGATTTGGAAAAACCGGTGGTCACACAGTTGGTGGAAAACTTTGTTTTGCCATGGATCAACCCCCAACGTCCGCCGAACGAGCAGGCGAAAGGCTTTTACCGTTTCAACGGCTGGTTCGAAGCATCCAAGCCTGGCGTTTATCGTTTTGCGGTGGACTCGTGCGGGCCTGTATTTATGAAGGTCGGCGGCCAAGTGGCCATCGAGGAGAGCGGGGTCTTTCATCAGCAACAAGCCATTCGCGAAGGGGATGCCGTCCTTGGAACTGGATGGCATGCGCTGGAGTTGATCGTGACCGATCCCCTGCTCTGGAATGTCGTCACCGTGGAGGAGATGCCCTTTTCTGTGAGAGTCCGCCATGAAGGGGTCGATTGGCAGGACCTTGCTTCGGCGTCGTTGCGGGCCGTGGTGGGGGATAAAAAATTGGATATTCCACCTGCCCTTGCATGGAAGGATGCCGGCGCGCCCCCGGCATGGATGGAGGCCGGTTTGGTGCGTTCGACCTTTGACCGCACCGGACTTCACCGCGAACCGGGCTTCCTTGATATCGGTAAAGAGTCTCCGCACTCGGTGGAATTGGTTGAGAATATGACGATCAATCCGCGGCCCGGCCTTGTGCGGGCTTATGATGGTTGGTTTTACGCACCGGCGGAGGGAATCTACAAGTTCGACCTTCCTGCAAAAAAAGCCTCACGCGAACACCTTTCCGATCTGAGCGCGGCCTTCCAGAACCAACTTCGTATTCATGATGAAGTCATCGTCCAGCGCGGGGTTCATGGCCGCCGCACAAACGGACAGGTGGGACTCAAGGAAGGATGGCATCCCATTTCCATCCGGCTCGGCGGCAGCGAGGCGGCTGCCTCAGTGACGTATCCTGACGGGGAATCGGTGCCTCTTACTGCGCAGCTTTTGCAACGTCCGGCCGTCATTCGAATCGCTCCGCCGGATGCGGAGGCTCATGCAGAGAATCAAGAAATTTTCGGCCCGACGGAAGTGGCCATGACCCTGCCGGAAGGACGAAAAGGAACCATACGGTTCACGATGGATGGAAGCGAGCCGACCGCCGCCTCGCCGGAATTCCGCAAGCCGGTCACGATTGAGCGCGACACAACCGTGCGGGCGGCGGCCTTTCTGCCTGATGGGAAGCAGGCCGGCGCATCGCGGGCTGCGTTCCGGTTGGTTACGTTGCCGGAGGCCGGATTGATTTCCTCAGCGAGTTTCCGCGATTGGGATGGAAAGACCGGACTCACTTCATTGGACTCGCGTTCGCAAGTTTGGACAGACCCCGGCACCGCATTGGAAGACCGGGCGCTCGTGTTTTATCCGGCAGGACGGGGACTCAAGCCGGCGGTTGATATCAATGTCTCCCGCCCTGTGGCCAAGGCTGCCGTCAAAGTTTCCCAACTGAAAATGGGTGCCGATGCGCTGACCATTGGCATGTGGTTCCGATCGGACGCGGCGGGTGGACGGTTGTTTGGCAAGGAAGGGCTCACAGCCTTTGGCAAACGCTACCGGACTGTCTCTGCGAAGCTCGATGGAGGGCGGATCGTGGCGTCACCGGGCAAGCTCGCGTCAGAAAAAATCGCACCCGGCACATGGAATCAGGTCGTGCTGACCGCAAACCCCACCGAGAGCCGATTGTTTCTCAATGGTCGCGAAGTGGCACGCGGGGAAGGAAGCAAAGAACTGGCGACCGATGCCTTGGACTTTCTGGATGGCCACGCGGCCACGTTGGGCGAATTCCGGGTTTACGAGCGGGTCCTGACTCCCGCTGAGATCGCCCGCTGGTTTGATGCAACCCACAAAAATTTCGTGCCATGAAATCATGGAGATTTGTAATTCCAATTTTAGCAATAGGATCCTGTGCGACGAACGGGATGGCTGCAAATGTGTCATGGACGGGAAGCAACGATGGCAACTTTGCAAACGCAGCGAACTGGAGCGCGCTTCCAATCGATGATCTGGTAAGCGATGTCGCAAGCTTCAGCGGCACTCCGACATTGATTCAGCCCACGGTCTTGGCTAATCGCTCCATCAGCGCCCTGGTCTTTGAGACACCCGGCGGCGGATGGACACTCGGAGGAAATGCCACGCTCACCCTTGGATCGGGTGGAGTTTCTTCCCCGGGCCAAACGACTGGATCGAACCTGCTCGCCGCACAGTTTGCGCTGGGCGCCACACAAACATGGCAGGTGGGAACTGGAGGGATGATTCGATTGAGCGGCTCGCTGCGGGCGGGTGAGGCCAGCGCGCCGCTGCTCGGCCAGATCATCGTGGGAGGGAGCAATGCCGGCGATCTCGTTCTCGATCCCCAGCCCGGACACTCGGTGGCGTTGTTCACCAGCCAGATCAGTGCGGGCTCGATTCAGGTCAATCAACGCCTCCGCTTAGGGTCAGGTTCACTCTCGACTTCGGCAGTGAATACTATTTCCAACGCAGTCAGCGCAGGCATTCGCATTTCCAATACGGGGTTGCTCGATGTGCGAGCCGGTGAGTGGAGAACGAATGACCTTGGCTCCAACAACAGCGGAGCATTCACAGGAACACTGAACATCTCGGGTGGCACGCTTGCCACGGGAGGCGCGCGTTATCTTGGTCAATTCAACGGGGCCGTCGCGACCACGGTCAACTTGTCCGGAGGCACCCTCTTCGTCACTGGAGGCGGTAACGTGATGTCCAACGCCGGCCACCTCGGCCTCGGTGCGCACGGTGCCAACACACCCACGGGTACGATCACCTTCAATGTTACCGGCGGATTGCTCGATGTCGCCCGGGGTGCGGGGAATTTTCCAACCGGCTCGGGCATTGTCTCCGCGGCAATGTCGCTCGGTGGATTGGCCGGCACGTCGGTTCACGTCAACCAATCCGGCGGGACCGTGCGCGTCGGACTCGCCGCGGGCTCAAATGTTTTCACCAGTGCCTCAAACACGAATGCCTACACAAACCTTTCTGTTGGCTCGAACCTGAGTGCCAACCATGCTGCCTACACGCTTTCTGGCGGCTCCTTGCTGGTTGCGGGATCGATTCAAGGCCTTGCCTCGCCGGGTGGAACGAGCAATTTCAACTGGACCGGAGGAACCCTCTCGGCTGCTTCGATTGTCGCCACAAACCTCGGCAATTCTCCATCGGCAACCCACTCCGCCAACCAAACGTCAACCACTGCGCAGGTGGGCACGCTGGTCAACCGCGGTGGAACGATGGCTCCCGGCGGCAATGGCACAGCAGGACGCACCACCATCACCGGAAACTTTGCAACCACTTCGGGGAACCTCGCCATCGACCTTGGCGGCACCACGCAGGGCAGTGGCTTCCAAGCTGGCTTATACGATTTTCTCAGCGTGAGCGGAAATATCATTCTGGGCGGGAACTTGGTGGTTCAGGTGTTACCAGGATTTACCCCCAATGCCTCACAGACGTTCAACATCCTAACGTCCAGCGGGAGCGTGGTCGGCGCTTTCGCCAACGCGCCGCATGGAACCCGCATCGCCACCGCCGATGGCTTGCATACGTTTTTGGTCAGTCAATCCATGAATGCTGTGACCCTAGGCAACTACGCGCCGGTGACGCCGCCTCAGATTTCTTCAGCGACTGCCCCGGAGATTGTCGCTGAGGGCGATCACGTGGTCTTGGGTGTGACGGTGACCAGTCTGGCACCGGAGACTTATACATGGCGGCGTAACGGACAACTTGTCATTGGCGCGACATCCAGCTCGCTGACCCTTCTCAGCTTCACATCAGCTCAGGGCGGAGTCTATGAGGTCACCGTGCAAAATGCAGCCGGCGCGAGCACTCGCAGCTTTGCTGTGCGAACCAATGTGCCACCATCGTCGATCCAGCGGGTCGTGGACGTGGGAACATCGGAAACGTTCACCGCGTCACCCGGAGCAGCTTCGTACCGGTGGATTTTGAATGGTGAGGATGTGGGAACCGCAGAAACGTATGTTTACACTCCGATTCGTCGCGAGGTCGGGCGGCATTGGTTGCGGGTGATTGAAACCTATTCCAACGGAGCAAAATCCACCCGCAACTGGACGATCAGAACGCGGATTCCCACGCCGGCTAGCACGACGTTTTTGCATGTCTCTCCGAGTGGCTCTGACGCCAACAACGGAGGCGCTGGCACGCCGTTTCTGACACTGGAGAAAGCACGCGACACGATCCGGGCGATGCGGGCGCAACAGACTTCAGGAGGTTTCACGGTTTACCTGCGCGGCGGGGTTCACCGGCGCACGACGACTTTTACCTTATCCGCCCAAGATTCCGGCACGGCATCGGCACCTGTGGTTTACGCAGCGTTTCCCGGAGAGACACCAATCCTGACAAGCACGCGATCATTGAATGCCTCGCAGTGGTCGCCACTGGCTGCATCCGAGCATTTCCGAGTCGCACCGGGAGTGGACCCTGCGAGGATCTGGGAGGTGAGCGTGTCGGGGAACATCCGGGCCAATCCCTTCCCCGCGATCTTCAACGAGTGGACGATGTTTAACGCCCTGCGCACGTCGCTCAATGGCGGGCTGTTCGAGGTATTTGCAAACGGCGAACGTGCGCGGATCTCGCGCTACCCGAATGCACATCCAACGGACGACCTGCAGACTCCCAACCTCTCGATGAATGGCGTGGCCACCGGGACGGCGGTGGATGGATCCGGCTACCTCAATGGTGCAGGAAACTACACGCTAGGCAGCGGAGGCACGGTGCCGGTGGGTGGAGCGTTCCACTTCAGCGACGCCGACGCCGCTCGCGTCGCACGCTGGGAATCTGCTCTCACGCGCGGGGGACTTTGGCTGGCCGGCTACTGGCGCGTACCGTGGCAACTCAATGGCGTTCGCGTGACTGTAATCGACCCGGTCAAGAAAGTCATCGGCTTGGCCACCAACACGTCCAATGCAAGCGCCGCGCTGGTATCAAACGGCATCGGCGACAAATACACACGGCCGGCCGGCTCGAAGAAGGAACCGTGGTGGGTTCTTAACCTGCTAGAAGAAATGGATGTTCCCGGCGAGTGGGCCATCGATTTCAGCCGTCAACGGCTCTACTTTCTGATGGGGCGGGGTGGCGCTCCCGGCGACGGAGAAATCGAACTCTCGGACGCGGGCGGTGCATTTTTTCAACTGAATGGTGCAAGTGATATCCTGCTTGAGAAGCTGACCTTCCAGCGCCATCTCGGCATATGTATTCAGATTCTCAACGGAGGCTCTCGCAATCTCGTTTTGGGATGCCGCTTTGTGCAAACGGGCAACATGGCGGTGGACATCAACGGAGGGACCGACAACGGCGTATTGTCGTCGGACTTTGAAAAACTCGGCTCCGGCGGCGTCATGCTCCGTGGTGGTTCGCTCGCTGGCGATGTGCCCGTAGCTGCCAACCATTTTGCGGTCAATAACCGGTTCCGGTCGTTCGGCGATGTCGTGCGGGTCTATCAGGCAGCGGTGGATGTCGGCTATGGAGGCCCGATGGGCAACTGGGGCCTCCCGACGGTCGGGATGCGTGTGGCACAAAATGACATCCGCACATCGCCGCATGCCGGAATCCTCTGGAATGGCCACCGCCACGTCATCGAATTTAACGAGGTTTCCGACTTCACCCGGATTTCCAACGACCTCGGTGCCATCTACCGGTTCGGCCGAAATGCTGATTTTCGTACGATCATCCGCTACAATCACCTGTTCGAAAGTCCGCTCGGCGAGGGTGTTTACAACGATATGGACCATGTGCGCACACCGGTTTATGGCAACACGATCAATCTCAAGACCCCAAACAGCGCTGGCCGTGGCTACGGCTTTTGGAGCAACACGCACACTACGACCGGCGAAGCGAACACATCGTTGCCCATGGGCTTGCTGGTTTACAACAACATCTCGGTCAACACGCGCGCGGGCTTTGCTTTCCACAGCGCTACCGGCGGTCGCATCGAAAACAACGTTTCGTTCCGACCAATTACCGAGCACTTCCGCTGGTCACGCATCACTACCAACACATCGACCAACACACACGTCGTCTCGTCCTCCAATGCGGCCACACTCCAGTCCGGGCCCAACATCGGCTACGCCACAGACCCAGGCTTCATGGATTACTCCAACGACGACCTCCGCCTTCGTCCGGATGCAAAGGTCTTTAGTGATATGCCGGGCTTTGATCCGGTCCCACTCGAGATGGCAGGTAACTTCAACGATGAAACGCGCACGAGTGGCACGCGAGTTTGGAGCCCGTTTGTGGTTACTGGTCAAGCCAGTGCCGTTGCAGCCAACACGGCGACGTTCACCGGCGAGTTGGTATATCCTCAGTTCGACCAGAATGCCACCATACGGGTTTATTGGGGGACGACGGACGGCGGGACAGAACCTAGCGCGTGGGATCAGGTTGCAGTGCTCGGACAGGTCGCAGCGGGAGTTTTGACCCATACTCCTGACACGCTCACCCCCGGCACGCGCTACTTCTTCCGTTTCCACGCTACGAATCCAGCTGGTGAGCACTGGGCGGAAGTTTCCAACTCGACAACCACGTTTCCGCTCGGTGCTGTCGCCGAGCCGGGCATAGCTTCCTCAACCTCTGCCGGCACAGTGCCAGATCTTGCCTTTGATGGTAGCCCCTCGACCGTATGGCAGACGGCGACCGGAGTCGTGGCGGCAACGCTCACTTATGAATTCACCGGCGCTCCCGTGCGCTTGACCCAGTATTCCATCACCAGTGCTCCGAACCGTCCGGACAGCGACCCCAGATCGTGGCGCTTTGAAGGATCGTTGGATGGTGTCTCGTGGGTCGTGCTCGACGACCAGCAAGATATTTCATTCGCAACGCGCGGCCAGACGCAGGAGTTCGGATTTGTGAACTCGGTCGCCTTCCGGTTCTATCGGCTGGCGATCACAGCCAATGCGGGAGATTCGTCGATCCTGCAACTTGCCGAGGTGAGCTTCTCGTCGCCTTTGATTTCTGCCGATACGACTGGACCGGTTATTACCACGCCGGGCAATTTGGTTGTGAGCGGAAGCGCGGGCGGAGCGGTTGTGAGCTTTGAGGTGAGCGCGGTCGATGCGATCTCCGGAACGGCCTTGGCCACGGCGACCCCACCCTCCGGCTCGTTCTTTCCTGTCGGAAATACCACTGTGACGGTGACAGCCAGCGATGCCGCTGGCAACCCGAGCACGGCGACGTTCATAGTCACCGTTCAGGCCCCCACATTGCCCACGCCATGGACCATCCAGCAGATCAGGCCTTACAGCGGTGTCGCGCCCGGCACGGTTGAGGTGGTATCCGCCACCTCGTTCCGCATCGTCGGCGCGGGTGGCGCTTCGACAGGCGGGGCGACGGCCGACCTCTGGACCGGCACGAACGATTCGAACACTTACGTCTCCATGCCCTGGCAGGGAGACGGCACATTCACCGCACGCCTGGCCTCATTCACGTCCACGGACTCCTCGGCCAAGGCAGGGATCATCTTCCGTGAGACGACCAGCGCAGGTTCTCGCTACAGCACGGTCTACCTCATCCGCAGCAGCGGTGGCGCGGTTCTCTACCAGCACAAAACCGCCACCAATGGCGCGAGCACGAACTCGAATTTCTTCAACGGCGCAATCAATAACCGGGGCATCCCGGAATGGATCCGCATGGTCCGAACCGGCGACACGTTTACCCTTTTCTACTCGGAGAACGGGACCTCGTGGACCCAGCTGTCCTCCCGCATCAACGCGATGAGCGGCTCGGCACTCAGCGTCGGCTTCGTCGTCGCTCCGCGCACCGGCAACTCGACAGCCACTGCAACCTTCGACAACATCTCCTTCCTCAGTCCTCGACAGATTTGGAGGCAGACCCACTTCGCCACCACGGCCAACACGGGATCGGCAAACGATAACGCCGACCCGGATAATGACGGCTTCAATAACCTTCTCGAATACGCGATGGGCTCCACCCCGACAGCGGCAAGCTCAAGGCCCACGCTGGAGACCACCACCGCAGCAATCGAACCGGACCCGGGCACATTCCTTGAAATCACCTTCCAGCGCATCGCCGACCCGATGTTGACCTACGCTGTCGAGGCCGGCAGCGATCTGACACCGCTCTCATGGACAACGATCTGGCAATCCACCGGCGCCGCAAACGCGCCAGGCCCAGTCACTGTCATGGATTCCGTCGATATTCACCAAACAACCCCCTCGCGCCGGTTTCTTCGCCTTCGCGTAACCACGCAATGATTTCAAGGACGAAAGTGCGCTTTGAAGAAAAGGCAGGGTTCGTCCTGACCCTATTGGGGGTTTTGAGCTGTTGGGGAGCCCCTCGGGTCCAAGCAAACCCGCTCAACCTCACCGCCGGCGCCGCCGAAACCAAAACCCTTGGCTCGATTCAGACACTGACAAACTTCAATACCCAGATCGGAGTTTCGGCGATTTCCTACACGAACAGCGATCTGAACTCTCGACTATACGTCGTCCGCCTGCCTGCAGGATACAACCCTGCTGACCCGAACAAAAAATATGGTCTAGTGACATGGATCGATGCGGACGATGTCCACACGTTCCCTGCTTCGTATGCTGCTGCACTCGATGCCTTTGATGTCATCTGGGTCGGGGGCATCGGCATTGGGAACCCACAGTCCGTGAACCTTCGGCGGGGGGTGGCCCTTATGGGCGCATTCCGGATGACCGAGCTTTATCCAATTGACCCAGCGCGCATTTATGTCGGCGGTCTCTCCGGCGGCGGGCGCACAGCCAGCGATTTGGCCTACTTGCGCAGTGATTATTTCCGCGGCTTAATCGGACGGGTCGGCTCCAGCATTCCGGGAACGATTCCAGGCTGGGAAAGTGCGGGAACAAATTCATCGAATCCCGATGAAAACTACGAAGTCGGCTTGGGTGGTTCGGTGGTTTTGCCTGCATGGTTTCGCACAGCAATCCTCACTCAAACCGGAGATTTTCGCCGGGCTGAGAACCTCGCTATTTATAGGTGGGGTCATCTCAACCACGGGAACGCAGCACGCGCCTATATCCGCACCGGCGGCCACTCGGACACGATCGGTCCAAGTTTTACCGACGCCCTTCGGTTTTTTTACCATCCGCTTGTGGATTTGATCTGGGACCGCTTTGAGAACGGACTTCCCGCAGCGAACGTCCACCCGGGAAAAATCGCCGCAGGATCCGGTTTCACTGTGCTAAGCGGGAATGTCACCGAGACAACAACCACCTATAACTCGGTTAATCACGGAGTGTTGCAACTTGCCGGTGATGGGGCCATGGCTCAATCCAACGACCCGGTTCTTTGGAAAAATGAATTTGGGATTTTGATTGATGCCCGGCTGCGTTCGCAAAATGCGACGACCGCTGGACCGAACCAACAGATCGGCCTTCACCTTGTTACTGACGGCTCCACAGGCACGGTGGCCTCCCGCCCGGGGTTCCATCTTTATTGGTGCTATGGAGAACCCTATCGCGCTGAGATCGTCTCGGTAACCGGCGTGCGCCGGACCCTGGCCACATGGGAACACGCGGCCGCTCATCCCATGGCTTTGGCTGCCAACGACAAGACGTTCTGGGGTGACACCGCAGCGCCTGACTTCGCAGGAAATGCGAAGTCATTTCGCGGTGAAGACGTGCGCCTTGCGCTCAGCGCTGCCGGATTTCAACTCACGCTCAACCGCTTCGCCAACAACCTTCAAACGACCTACCCGGGGGTTAATCTGATCAGTCAAGATACATCCACCCCTTACGCCGAACAGATTCCGATGGTAATTCAAGGGGCTTGGTCCGAAGTGGAAACTGCCATTGTCAATGGACTGCCCGCTGGCAACTACCGCCTGATATTTTCCAATAGTGCAATCGCGGATGGCCAATCTGTCAGCACAGCGCTTGTCGATGAAATCCGCGTCATCGGCAACTCCGGCCTCCAAGCTGCCCCGGCCACACTCACCGTCACAGCACCGACCAACACCACCCGGACCATCACGTGGTCACAAATCCAAGGGGCGATGGCATACCAGATTCAACGCTCCACCAGTCCGGATTCGGGATTCTCTGACGTAACGACAACTCCGAACACGGCATCTTCGCACACGGACACCGTCGCCTCCAATGTTGCCCAATACTACCGGGTCGCGGCAGTTGGCGCGGATGGGCAGCTTGGAAAGTGGTCGCCGCAAGCGTTTTCGATGCGAAACCCCAGCCTGCCTGCGACTCCAACCGGTCCTAGCATTACCTTCCCTGACGTGGCGCGAGTGCGCCTCACATGGAGCGACGCCGCTACCAACGAAACAGCTTACCGCGTCGAACGCAGTCCGGCAGGCTTTTCTCAATGGGCACTCGTGTCTGGTCAACTCGCTGCCAACGCCAACTTTTTCAATGACACCACCGTCCTTCCCGGAATGTCCTACGATTATCGCATTTCAGCACTCAATTCTGGCGGATTGTCTGGCTACGCTAGCATCAGCGCCAATGTCCCCGACGCCGCACCTCCCACTCCCACAGCGCTGACAGTAAGTGCCACGACCTTCACCTCCGTATCTTTGGTCTGGAATGCCGTACCACGGGCTTCCTCGTATCGGATTAAGCGATCGGATGCCGCTGGCGGCCCATTCACCACCGTGGCATCGGGGCTCACATCGGCATCCTACCTCGACGCGGGACGGCAGCCTGGCACGACTTACCATTACGTTGTCAGTGCCGTTGGGGCCGCTCTGCAATCTCCAGATTCGAGCAGTGTGGCAGCATCCACACCATCGTTGGAAGCGCCGACAAACCTCGCAGTTTCACCCGGCTTCACAACAAACACCCTCACGTGGGGCGCCGCTCCGGGTGTCACCACGTATATAATCCAAAGGGCATTCACCGCAGAGGGACCATTCACAACTATCGCGGAAAACGTCAACGCAACCAGCTATCTGGACACCGGCCTCAGTTCCGGAACGACTGTCTTTTATCGGGTGCTATCATTTGATGGCACCGCACAATCCAGTCCTTCACTCGTCAACTCTGGCATACCCGTCGGCGGCACTGCGACCAAACTGAATAATCCCACCGCCCTCGACCTCGGAACCAGCTGGGACTTTGGAGTTGCTCCCACCGCTTCCGACGTTGCGCTCTGGACGGGTTCTTACTCCAACGGGACCGTGTCGGTCGGCACAGGATTGTCGGTCGGCACGTTGCGTCTGACATCGCCGTCGACCGCAATCACCATTAGTGCCGGATCAGGCCCGCTCACCCTGGGCGCAGGCGGCATGGACCTTTCCAATGCCACCCAAAACCTGACCATCCATCCGCCCGTTGTCCTCTCAGCCGACCAGACATGGACGGTTGCTCAGGGACGCACACTCACGCTGACAGAGCCGCTTTCTGCACCATCGGGCTTCACGCCCCGGGTGGCACTTGGTGGAAATGGCACGGTGAGTTTCAATGCAGTCGGATCTGCCTCGCCATTCCCCGGGCGCGTTGCTGCATCCGGTGGAACGTTCCGCGTCAATCAGGCCACTGGAAACGTGACCTTCAGCGCCCGGAATTTCCCGGCTGGATCGAACTCATCGTTTACGGCGCTGACCGGAGCGAGTGGAGCTCGGTTAACCATTGACGCTGACCCATCAGCTGGCCTGACTTTTGCAAGCAATAGCGCCGGATTTCAGATTATTCTAAAGAGTGGTCTGATCACTTACAGCGCACTCACCGGTAACACGGACGCAACCAACATCCGCGTCGAAGGGGGGAGATTTCGTGTAGCAAGTACATCCGCCCGTTATCAAATCGCCGCCGCAAATCAAACCTTTGAACTCCTCGGCGGTGAGGTCGATGTCTCGCAAGCCACAACCTTCGGTTTTCGGATTGGTGGTTCCGGCGCGGCCACTCAGACGGGCGCACAATTCGTCACCGCTTCTCAATCGAGCGGAACGCTCCTGACAACCACACTAAACCTCGGCGGCAGTGACACATCGCCGACCAAAAGCCCGAGCTACAGCCTATCCGGCGGTCTTATCAATCTCACGTCCACCGCGGCGAATGCCTTCAATATCGGCGCCGACCCAGGAGGGAACGGTAGCAGCACCTTTGCGATGTCTGGCGGCAAACTGCGGGTTCCGGGGACAGTAACGGGAGCGCAATCGGGAGCCCGCCAGATTTTCTCCATGACCGGCGGCACACTGGTCGTGGCTTCCCTCAACACCACGAACCTGCGCTCCTCCGACCCGGTAACCAATGGCACGTTCATCCAAGCCGGCGGAGTGATTGCCCCCGGCGATTTCGGCACTGCAGGACGCACCATCGTTACCGGAGGCTACATACTCGGCCCTTCCGCATCTCTTGCAATTGACCTCGGAGGAACCACTCAAGCCAGTGGTTTTCAGAGCGGCCAATATGACCACCTCACTGTATCGGGGATTACCCGGATTGCAGGCACCTTGAGCGTCAATCTGATCAGCAATTTCCAACCAACAAGTGGACAGTCATTCATCGTATTGAGTTCCCCGGCACCAATGAGCGGTGCCTTTGCAAATGCAGGTTTCGGCTCCAGGATTCCGACCACAGGGGGCGAAGGGACCTTTCTCCTCAGCCAATCCGGCAACACGGTGGTGCTTTCGGATTTCCTTACCGCCCTCCAATCCTGGAGGCAGCAGTATTTCGGATTCACAAGCAACAGCGGAGACGCAGCCGATACCTTTGACTTCGACGGCGACGGCTTGGGGAACCTTATCGAGTATGCCTTAGGCAGCAACCCACTTGTGCCGGAGGCCACGCCGCTGGAACATAACATTCCGAATTCGAAACTGCAGATTTCCTTCCTTCGCGCTCGTCCGGATTTGACCTATCTCGTCGAAGCCTCCTCCGACCTCTCCAATTGGAATCTCATTGCCACGAACCCGGGGACAGTCGGCGCAAACGTGACGGTCAATGATCCTTTGGATTTCTCAACCTCCACGCCCCCGCGCCGCTTTCTGCGTCTGCGCGTAACATCTCCCTGAAATGCAAAATCACTCCCACAACTTCAAACACTCCGTCAGAGCGGTCCTTCTGACAGCTCTCATCACAACTCTGCCCGCGTCAGTTCGGGCACCGCAGAATGCCCTTGAAGAGACCGCCCGCATTGTCGCGATTGAGCGCATCGCGTCTGCCGAGGCGATCGGCGAACACCAGTGGGCGGAGACTCTTCGTGCCGAGGTCCAGAAGCCCCTTTCGGCTAATCCCGTGGAGCCGACCCCCGCGAACATTAGCACACTGCGCCCACCGCAAGCCGCCTCAGACAACCCATATATCGGACTGATGGTTTCCGGAGCCAAAACCTATCTTGCGAAAGCCGACACACCAGATTCCTGGCCGAAGCTACGCCCGGGAGAAACCGGGTTCATGACACTGCGAGGTAGCTCGGATGATAAGGACGTGCGCAATACCGCGGCCCGCATGGACACTCTCCTCTGGCTGTTCGCCAACCCGGCCAGTCCGCTGCGGCATGATCCTGCAGTGCTGGCCACCTTTTTGCGGAGGGCGCACGCTTACACTGATGCTCTGGAAATGGGTGCAGCAACCCTGAAGCCAGGCAAGGATTTGCTCGACGACTTTGCCATCGCGCCCGCCGCGTGTGCCCTGCGCGAATTCGCTACGCTCTATCCCGGTCTCCTCTACCCATCGCAAAAAGCCTCATGGGACCGCGCGATGCGTCTTGCAGCTGATGCCATGATGCTCAAGGCGAAGGATTTCAACGGACGGTATGCCAACATCGATCTGGCACTTTCATTTGAGCTACTCAACTTCGGGCTCTACCTCGATGATCCCGCCCTGCTCGCAAAATCCCGCGAACTCTTCATTGCCCAGGAAAAGAACATCCTACCCGACGGCGCCACTCACTACATCTGGAGCCAGAATGAATCCCCCGGCTACCATGATACCGTCGCTCTTTTCATAGCCCGGATTTATGAAATCACCGGTGATGAGGCAGCCCTCGACATGCTCCGCCGCATGGAATGGTTTGGACCGGTGAGTGTGGGGCGGCGCGGCGAATACTGGACGGCTCCCTCATGGAAACACACATGGAATGGCGGAGAAACCGGCACCGGAGGCGAGCCGGTCGCTTTTGTGAGCCGGAACCCATTCCTTCGCGGCATGATCACTCCTCCGGAATCCAAACCGCCCTACAAAGGCTGGGAAGGCCTGAGAGGCCAGGTGGCTTGGTGGGCACCAGAGATTCCATCACAACCACTGCCGGACCGCTTCACCATTCTTGATAGAAACACCGCCGGCCCGAGGGCCTGGTACGGGCCCTTCAATTACGCTGCCACCCTGCGCCCGATCCCGACCGACGAGCCCGGTCATTCCACACTGATCGGCGCACAGGTTCTTGGACCCGGCAATGAACGCGGCGAGCTTCTCATGGGTGTTTACCCCCGGGTGTTTCTCGGAGGCGACCGGGCGAACCCGCGCTCCTTCGCATGGATCACATCCGGCCTTCAATCGGGCCTCGCCATGGGCAGGGAATGGTCAGCATTTGCGGCCGACTACCAACTGCATGGCTTTGGAAGTTCGAAAAAAGGGAATCTCGTTCCATGGCGTGGACGCCAGATCTGGCTCGGACTGCCCGATCGCATCGTGGGAGTCCTGGAGCTCGAGCCGATCGGACCGGACACTCCGTCAGCATCGCTTGAAACTCTTGTGCGGCTCGGCACCGGAGGAACCGTCTTCGCGCCGCCAGAGGAATTGGTTCCCCTCGGCGACAATCGTTTCCGTTTCGGCGATCTTATCGTCGTTGTGCATGCGAGTGACTTCGAGGACCTCACCACGGAGGTCACTCCATTCCGAGTCCCCAAGGCTCCCTTTCACGATTTGGTTTTCATGGATTCGGCGCCAACCACGACTCCGCGCCGATGCGTGGTGGAGATCCGACTGGCCGATGCTGCCGGGGATGCCGTCGTGAGTTTTGAGAATGACCGCATGGTGGTGTCGGTTGGTGAGAAATCCTTTTCAGTCGAGCGACGGGCACCTGCAGATCCCAATGGCCCTCCGGAAGTGCATGTTTCCGTCGAAAGCCCTGATCCAGTCGACTCGGCGCCTGCATGGAAAGATTTCGCGACATTCGTTTCCCAACCACCCGCGTCCCCGTGAAACCTCATACCCGCTCAGCTTCCAAAACCATTACCAAGCTCGGCTTGCAGGGCCTCGTTGTTTATTTCGCATTGGGAGTCCTACAGGCTATTGCTTCCACGCCACAGTATCCCAATCCCGTCACGATCAATCCGGATCAATCCATCACGATACTCCCGCTGCCCAACGGTGACCGCATCCCTGATTTTTCAACCGCCGGCTTCAACTATGGGAATACGCCCGTTCCCGGCGAACCCGGTGGGTATGATGTTCCGGTCCTCGTTACCCTCCAGCCCGGCACGGGTGACCAGACCGACCGCATCCAGGCCGCGATCGACTTCATCGCCGCCCGCCCGCTGATCAACGGCTTCCGCGGTGCCGTGCTTCTGAAGGCCGGGCGTTGGGAAATTCATTCCGCCAACCGCATTCGCGTCACCTCCTCCGGCGTCGTGATCCGCGGCGAGGGCGACCACCCGCTCACCGGCACCCGCTTCTACGCGATTGGCACCACGACCGAGAACCAAAGCGCCAACACCCGCAACTCGCGGCTCATCGCCTTCGACGGCGGCGGCATTACGACCGGCGCCACCCGCACGCTCGTGGACAATGTTTACATTCCCGGCGGCACAAACGTAATCCGCAGCACTGGTCACCCCTTCACCGTCGGCCAGCGCATCCAGGTCCGTTGGCCCGGTTCGATCGCGTGGCAAAAGGCGAGTTACTACAATACGACCGCCACCGCGGACCGTGACCCTGCGATCACGTTCAATCGCATCGTCACCGCTGTCACCGCCGATTCCATCACCCTCGACGCGCCGATCACCTCGCCGCTCGACCCGGCATGGGGCCGCGGCTACGTCGTGCCGGTGACCGCGTTCAACTACATCACCAATGTCGGCGTCTCCGACATCTACTTCGAAAGCACTTATTCCTCCGACACCGACGAAAACCACGTTTGGAACGCGCTCGATTTTACCGAGGTTGAAGACGGCTTCGTGAACGGATGCACGGCCCGCCACTTCGCCTACTCGATCGCCTACGTGAATACCTCAACCCGGAAGATCACCATCAACCGCTCCCAGTGCCACGACAGCATCTCCATCCTGCAGGGAGGCCGCCGCTACAGCTTCGTCCTCACCGGCGAAATGGGACTCGTCAGCAACAATATCGGACGCAACGGCCGTCACACGTTTATCATCAACTGGCCGGCCGCTCCCGGCCCCAATGTCTTTGTTGACGGCGTCTCCACCCGCTCGTTCAACGAGTCCGGCTCCCATGCGGATTGGAACAACGGCGGCCTCTGGGACAATATTTCCGAACTAAGCGCCACCGTCGGCCTCCAAGTGAAGCTCGAACGCCCTTCCGCCTTCTGCGTCGCGTGGAACGTCGTCACCAACACCATCACTTTCGAAAACATGCCGCTCTCGCCGAACTGGTCGTTCGGCACCACCTCAACGAGCGGCGGACCCGCTGCATGGCGCAATTCCGGTGGCGTCCCGGCCAGCCTGCTGGGCAAGGCCGAGGCCTGGTATAACGGCACCCGCATGCCCGTCCGCTCGCTTTACGCCAACCAGCTCGAAGCCCGCCTGCGCGCGGCCAGGAATCCGCACACCCACCAAGCGAATCTGCCCGTCCGCATCAACCTGCCGCCAACCATCCGCACACCGTCCCAACTCATAGTCCTCTCAGGTGCCACGTGGTCGTATCAGTTGCCCGTGTCGAATGTGGTCGCCGCCATCACGACACCAAACTACTCGGCAAGCGGACTGCCCTCAGGACTCTCGATCAGCGCCACGACCGGTCTGATCTCAGGCACCGTGCCCACCGTCGCCACCGAGACCAACTACAACATCACCCTCTCGGCCCGCAACCAGGACGGCACCACCACCAAGCCGATGACCCTCACGGTCCGCCCCGCCGGGTCTCCGAAAGTTCCCCTCACCATGGCCCTTGAGGTCGATATGCAGCGCACCACACCTCTGCTGATCGGCGGGGTCCGCTCGGAGATCACATCTCCGATTCCTGTTCCCATGGTCCCCGCCTCCCGCCTGCTCGCGCCGATGATCGTGAGAAAAAGCTACACCTCCGACATGAATGGTGCCGCCTACACGCTGGCAGACATTCCTGTCCCCGTCCGAGGTGTGCTGCCGATCGAAGGGCTGACCTCCCCGGTCAACATCACCTACAACGGTTCCGCCACATTGCCCACGGCAGCGGGAGTTTACAATGTCGTCGCCACACTCGACGACCCGATCTACGAGGCCTCCGCCACGGGCAGCCTCCTGATCACCAATGCCGGGGCCGTCACGGTCACATTGGGCAACGCCACCGCTCCCACCGCTGCTTCACCGGTCACTGCCACTTCCACGCAACCGTCGATTCCACCCGTTATCACCTATGATGGCTCGCCCGCTTTCCCCGCGAGCCCCGGCCAATACACCGCCAAAGCCATCGTCGCCAACCCTGATTTCTTTGGTTCACGAATCGCCCTCATCAGCGTAGGACGCGGCAACGCCACGCTCTCCCTCAGCAACCTCGCCCGCACTTACAACGGATCCGTGCAGAACCCCACAGTGACCACCAACCCTCCCGGCCTCACGACCCGCGTATCGGTTGTCGGCCAGGGCATTCTCCCGGGCACGTATCCGGTCACCGCGTGGATTGATGATCCCGCCTATGCCTACGCCCCGGTCACCGGCAACATAACCGTCAGCGGACTCGTCGTATCGACCCCGGGGAATCTGACCGTTAGCGGCAACAACACCGGGGCCGTGGTCCATTTTGATGTCAGCGCCGGCGACGGATTCACCTCCACCATGCCCGCGTTTGCTAATCCGCCCTCCGGATCGTTCTTCCCGCTGGGCACCACTACGGTCAACGTCACTGCCACGGATACGAACAATCAGGTCTGGTCAAAATCCTTCGATGTCACCGTCTTCCCCGGCCCATCTCAGCTCCAGCAAATCAACCCCGGGGCGGGCGTGGCACCCGGCACCACCGAAATCCTCACCTCCCCTGCGGGAATCCGCATCGTTGGCGCGGGCGGCACGACGGCCGGAGGTGCGACCGCCGACCTGTGGACCGGCACCAACGATTCCAATAGCTACCTTTCCATGCCGTGGCAGGGCGACGGTGTATTCACGGCGCGGCTTGCTTCGTTCACTTCGACGGACGCCTCCGCCAAGGCTGGCCTCATCTTCCGCGAGACGACCAACGCCGGTTCCCGCTACAGCACCGTCCACCTGCTCCGCAGCGGCTCGGTGAATTTTCAACACAAGACCGCCACCAATGGGGCAACCACCAACACGAACTTTTTCAGCGGTTCGGTCTCCGGTGTCGGCGTCCCCGAATGGATCCGGATGGTCCGCCAAGGCGACACGTTTACGCTTTCGTATTCCAGCAACGGAACCACATGGACTGAACTCTCCTCGCGCAGCAACTCCATGAGCGGCTCAACCCTTAGCGTCGGGTTCGTCGTCGCCCCCCGCACCGGCAACTCGACCGCCACCGTTGAGTTTGACAACATCAGTTTCCTCGCGCGTCCCGCCGCACCGGGCGGGTTGTCGGCCATGCCGGGCACGAACTCGGTTGCCCTCGCGTGGAGCGCCGTGGCCGACGCCGCCACGTATTCCGTCAAGCGCGCCACCGCGCCAGGCGGTCCCTACACAACTATCGTCGAGGGACTCCCCTCAACCACCTACACCGACGCCCCCGTCAGTCCCGACGTAGCTGTTTATTACATCGTCACGGCCTCGAACGTTGTCGGCGAAAGCCCTGCCTCTGCCGAAGTTTCCGCCACCGCTTTGACTGCACTCCAAGGCTGGCGGCAGCAGTATTTCGGCACCACCTCCAACTCCGGCAACGCTGCCGACACTTTCGATTTCGACGGCGATGATTTTTCCAACCTCCTCGAATACGCACTCGGCACTGTTCCCACATCGTCCGTGTCGCGGCCAAATCTGGAATCTCAGATTTCAAATTTCAGATTACAGATTGCCTTCCTGCGTGCCCGGCCCGACGTGACCTATATCGTGGAGGCCACATCTGATCTGGCCGCTCCCTCCCCATGGCCTGTCATCGCCACCAATCCCGGCACGGTTGGCCAACAAGTCACAGTCACCGACCCGGATCCCGCGAGTCCCAGCCGGTTTCTTCGGCTCCGAGTCACAGCCCCGTGAACATACCTTTTCCATCCCAGCACCATTTCTTCAGCAAGTCCTTTCCGGGCCTGCGCCGCAGCCTGCTGTTGGCCTGCGTTCTCGTAGCTTGTGCGCCCGCTCTCCAAGCTGCCGTCATCCACTGGGGCGGCGGTGCGAGAAACATCCTCGCGGACACCGACGCATCCACGGAAGGTATACTCGTCCGCGCCCTCGCCAAGTCGGGTGCTGCGTCATCCGTTGTCAACGGCATCACCTTTGGTCCCTTCCCCGGCCCCGACACACTTTCCGGCCAGATCGGCACGATTCACAGCACAGGTGCCCTCCCCGTCGCCGGTGGCATCAGCCCCGCCTACGCCACACTTTTGAGCCAAAACGAACGCAGTTCGACCGCTACAGCCAATACTCTCACCCTCACCCTCAATAATCTGCTGCCCGGACATCACTACCAGCTTCAGCTCTGGTTTCACGACGCCAACACATCCGGCCTTGACACCCTCCGCGTCAAATCCTCAGGGTCCCTAGATCCTTGGGTCGTCCTTGACGCCAACACCACAAACAGCGCCGGTGGCCGAGGTCAACACGCCATCGGCACCTTCACCGCCGACGCCACCACTCAGGTCGTCCAACTGATTGGCACCCCGTTCGCCGCCCTCCAAGCCTACCAACTCCGGCTCATCTCCGCACCTCTTGCTCCTGTCACTTGGGACAACTGGCGCCCCACCACGGGCCCCGCTGATGTTGCCTCCGAGGGCGAGCCCTTCCGAGCATACGCATTCGGCGCCATCGCCCCCGCCACCCCGCTCAACGGTACCGCCTTCACCCGCTTCCTCTCCCAGTCCACAGACACCCTCTCCGGCTTCTCCTCGGTTGGCACCGATTCTTTCGGCTCCGCCTCCGCACCTTTTGCCGATCTCCCCGCCGACTACCGTATTCTCCTCGCTGGCGGGGCCTCGGGCGGCCGCGCCGGCTCCCTCACCCTCAACAACCTTCAACCCGGCCAGTGGTATTACGTGCAGGTCTGGGCCAACGACTCACGGGCGGCCGCCGGCGGCCGCCGGCAGCGGATCAACAACTCCCTTTTTCACAACATCAACCCCGGCGGTCCCGCCGACGACCTCGCGTATGAGGGAGGTCTAGGGCACTGGCTCCAAGGCCGTTTCCAAGCCATTACGAGCTCGCACCGGCTCGATTTCGTATCCGATACATCAATACAGCTCAACGCCCTCCAGCTCCGCGCCATCACCGCGCCCGATCCCTCACTCGCCAACTTTCGCTATCGCCGTCTCTTCTCCCTCCATGCCTACCGCGACGGCGTCTTTACCAACTCCAACCCTTGGGTCGGCGTCCAAGCCCTCTTCGCTCTTGGCGATTTCCCCCGCGCCCGCTCCGAACTCTCCCGCCTGGCCGCCAACTACGCCTCCTCCAGTCTCGTCCCCACCCACTCCTTCCACCTCTGGCCCGCCGTCGATCTCTACATCCGCCGCAGCGCGTTCATTGACCAGCTCTCGCGAGAGCGCATGATCTCCACCCTGCGCAAGTTCGACTACCGCGGATGGTCCAACACCTCCAACCTCAGCAAACTCGCTTGGACCATGCGCACCTTGGGCTCCCAGGAATTCGGCGAATCCTCTTTCATCTTCCCCGACAACGCCTGGCGCGACGCCGACCCGCGCGGCTACGGGCCCCTCCTTGCCCGCCTCGAGACCGAAGCCCGCAACGGCACCGGCGAATACGCCTCCGCCCCCTACGGGTGGTATAACGTCATGCCCAGCCTCTCCCTCGCGCAGCTCTCCACCGACCCCGCCCTCGCCGCCCGCGCCCGCGTCGCTTTCGATGCCCACCTCGCCCAGCTGGCCGCGCAGTGGATGCCCGGCGGCTACCTCGCCACTTGGAGCGGCCGCACCTACCCGCTCGCCGGCGGCGCCATGAGCATGGGCCGCCTCCTCTGGTTTTGGTTCGGCGACGGCGGCCGCTCCGGCGAGGCCCAGGAAATCCTCATGCCCGCCTCCATGGACTACGAGCCGCCGATCGCGCTCCTTCGCGCCGCCACCGAGCGTTCCACCATCTACACTGCCCGCCACCGCGCTGACGCCTTCCAGACTGCGTACGTTTATAAGGACCAGTTCGGTTTCTTCTCCCACGACGGATCTGGAGGGGGAGACCAACAGGTCCCCGACGGCCTCAGGTGGCGTGGGATGTCGGGAAATTACCTTTATATCACACGCCCCGCCGTGGACACGCCCGAACAGGTCCGGGCCTCCAACGCCCCCGGCAATGCCAACGCCGACTACTCGACGCTTCAGCACTTGGACACGCAGCTCATGGTTTTCGATCTGAGCTACCGCGCGCAATCCGTCCCCTACGCGATCGGTTACGTGCCGGGGACCTTCACGGCGATGATCAACCTCACCGGCAACGCGACCCTCGCCGACGGCCGCTCCCGCATTTTCCTCAACTACGACCGCGTGATGGTCGCCATCACCTCCGACGTCCGTTTCGACTGGGACCCCGCCTCCGGCATCTACTGCCCGTGGCCGGGCGTCCGCACCGATCCCACCGACCGGCCGGACTCCGAGTTCCGCATCGCCGTCGGCGGCGTCGGCCACCCGCGTCAGGATCCGACCGGTTTCACCTCCGCGATTGACCATACCAACAACCGCTTCGCGGTCGCGATCGAAGTCGCCCACCCCGAGGAATATCCAGGTTCGACACCCGCCGAGAAACTCGCTGCCTTCCGCGACGCCATCCTCTCCAACACGACACTCTCCCGCGACTCGGTCGCCAGCCCGACCACCGCCCGCTACACCACGCGGCGCGGCGACCGCCTTCGTGTCACCAGCAAATCCGGCACTGTCAGCACCTCCAATCCGCGTCCCGCCTTCATCAACGACGTTGCCCTCAATTACGACAACACGCGGCCCATGCTGGCGAACCCGTGGATGTCCCAGGCAGCGCGCGGGTCGGACATTACGCTCACCGGCGGCGGCACCCGTAATGTTTACAACCTCACCAACTGGACGCGCACCGACAGCGTGCTCGCGGACACAACCCCGCTTCCCTCCCTCGCCGCCGGCCCCGCCCTCGGCCTTGCGCCCGACGCCGCCACGGCCGTCGGTCAGCTTTCCCATCCGGGGACATCGGCCTCGACACTCACGCTCTTCTGGGGTCCGTCCGACGCCGGCACGACCAACCCCGCCGCCTGGCCCAACAGCGTCGCCCTTGGATCCTTCCCCGCCGCTGCACCGCTCTTCGGCCAGCTCTCCGGTCTTTCACCGAATACGCAATACACCTACCGCTTCCGCGCCGAGAACGCCTCGGGCACGGTCTGGTCCTCCGCCGTCACCTTCCGAACCCCCGCCCTCGCCTCGCCCGACGTTCCGCGCGCCCTCCGCTTCACCCTCACTTCCGGTTCGATCCCGCTAGCCTGGGACCCGGTGCCGGGTGCCAGCGGCTATGTCGTCCGTCGCGCCACCGTTTCCGGCGGGCCCTACACCGACCTTGCCACCGGGCTTTCCTCTCCAGCCTTCACCGACACCACCGTCAGCCCCGGCACCACCTACTTCTACGTCGTCGCCGCCCTCGGACCCGGCGGCGCGAGCGGAAACTCCGGTCAACTCACCGCCACACCGGCAGTGCTTCCGACCGTTCCCGCCGGGCTGAGCGTCACCACCGCCTACCGTTACGCCTTCCTCACGTGGAATGCCGTCCCCTGGGCCGCCACCTATACGGTCAAGCGCGGCACCTCCTCGTCCGGCCCGTTCACCACCATCGCCAGCGGCCTTACGGACACTTTTTTCGAGGACACGAGCTCCGTTCACGGCGTCCGCTACCACTACGTCGTTTCCGCCACCAACCTTGTCGGAGAGAGCGCCAACTCCGTCCACTTCAGCCATACCGTCAACGTTACCTCGTGGATCACCGAAAGCTCCGGGCCTTGGACCACGGCGACTTGGTTCCCGCCCGCCCGGGGCCAACCCGTCTCCGCCAACACGACGATCGTCGATTTCGACAACCAGTCAGCCGCCCTCGCGTCCAACCTAGATCGCGGTGCCTTCACGCTCAACCAGCTCCGTTTCCGAGGCCAAAACGTCGCCCTCACCGGTGACGCCATCAGTTTCGCCGGCACGACGCCGCGCGTCAGCGTGGCCACCAACTCCACGAGCACCGTGGCCAACACCCTCGCGCTCTCCGACGCCACCACTTTCGAAATCGCCGGCAACCTCACCGTCACCGCGCCGCTCAGCGGGTCCGCCGCACTAACGAAATCAGGGAACGGCACCCTCACCCTCGCCCAAACCAATCCCGCCCACACCGGTGGCCTCACGCTCGGCGGCGGCCGTCTCGCGCTCTCCGCCGCCCAGCCCGGACTCCGCGGCCTCACCTTCGGCAGCACCGCTTCTTCGACCATCGGGTCCACCCTTGACCTCGGCCACGACGTCACTGTCACCAGTCTGCTTGTCCAGACCACCGGCCCCACCAACCGCCTGCTCACCTCCCTGGGCCGCATCTTCACGGTGGCCGGACCCCACACGCAGGGCGGCATCCACAACGGCGTCTCCAGCGCGCACCTCGCCGTCTCCGGAGGCGGCACCTTTTTCTTCAACCAGCCTGCGGGCGATTTCGTCGTCCGGCGCGCCTCGACGCTCGATTTCTCCGACGCCGGCGCGGTCAACATCACCGCGGCCCGAGTCCTCGTCGGCGACCTCGACAATAACACGGGTTCCCAACCCTCGACGTTCATCGTTTCCGCCGCTGGCGACACGACGCTCCGCACCGACCGGCTTGCGCTCTCCAGCGTTTCCACCACCGGCAACAGCGTACGCGGGGAATCCACCGCCCTGCTTGCTCCCGGCGGCACCGGCCGCTTCATCCTCCGCAACACCGCCGGCACGGGCCCTGCAGTTTTTGAAATCGACCGCAACACCGGCAGCGCCAGTTCCTCCTCGAGCTTCCTCGTCGATCTGCGCGGGCAGCATGCCGACCTTTGGATCAGCGACCTGAGCATCGGCGCCCGCAGTCAGACTAACAGCGCCGGCAGCAGCGGTTCGTTCTTTTTCGACACCGGCCTGATCCGCGTGGACGGCTTGACCCGCCTCGCGGTCGCCGAGGGAGGCAAGTCAAAAAACGTCGCCGTCCTTCAGATCGACGGCGGTCAGGTTCACCTCGCGGGTGGTGTGCTCATGGCCTCCACCGTAAGCGGCGAGAACAACATTGCGGACTTCCTCATCAACGGCGGCAACGTCGTCTCCGGCCCCATTTCCCTGGCCACAGCAAACCCCGGCTACACCCTCGGCACGCTTTCGGTTGCCGGCGGCTCGCTCACCCTCACCGGGCCGATCACGCGGGGCCCCATCACCGGCATCGCCGCCGGCAACTACGCGAGCGACGGCTCCGCCCGCCTCGTGCTCGAAGGCGGCACCCTTGACCTCGGCGGCCAAGCCATTGGCTCCGCGGAGTTCCCCATCCACACCGTCTCCCTTCAAGAGGGCACGCTCCGGAATGTGGCCTCGATCAACGGCTCGTCGGGACTCACAAAAAATTCTCCCGGAACCCTCGTACTCGGCGGGATGAATAAGTGGACCGGCGCTACAAGCATACTTGCCGATACCGTTGACGTAGAGGGAACGCTCGACTCGCCGGGCACGCTCACGATCGGAGCATCCGCCGTATTGACCGGATCTGGAACCTTACGAGCTCCGGTGGTCATCGGTGGAACGATCGACCCGTCAGCGTCGCTCCGCCTGGAGCGCAGCGTGCGTTTCGAACCCGGGGCCTCGTTCACCTTCATGATCGATCGCGCCATGCCCTTTGTGCCCATTTTCTCCGGAGCGACCACACTCACCTACGGAGGATCGCTGAGACTCCAGAATACCGGAGCCCCACTCGAGGCCGGCGACCGCTTCACGCTTTTCCACGCGTCGTCCTACAACGGAGCCTTCCCCGCGCTCGAACTTCCGCCGCTCGCGCCGGGTCTGGCGTGGGACACTCGCGATTTGTATTCGAGCGGAACCGTTATCGTTCTTACTGCGGCCGAGCTTGCCGAAAGCCTTGCGCGGACGAGCAAGTATTGGGACGGATCGACGGCGCCCGGACTTCAACCCGCAAACGGCGTCTGGGATGTGACGTCAGGTTCTTCGTGGAGCACCCAGCCGGAGGGGAGTTCGTTGCCGAATCGATTTTGGACATCGGATTCCGTCTATTTCCAAAACGGCGGGACGAATCTCGTCACTTTGAACGGGACAGCCTTAGTCAGCGTCCTCGCTCAATCGGTCAATGGAACTGCGACGACCCTCACGGGAGGTGCGCTCCTGCTTGGCGGACCGAATTCGCTTTCCAATGGCGCACCGTCAGGCAATCAACCGCTCATCCTCGACACCGCTGTTGCCCTCAACGGCATCAACACCACGATCCACGCCGCACAAGCGATCACGTTCGTTCGCGGACTGGCCGGATCGGGCAATATCACGAAGACGGGAAGCGGACTAATGACACTCGGCGGTGACATTCCGTGGACAGGTGGACTTTTCTTGGGAGGGGGCACGGTGCGGATTGGTGGGGAAATCAAAGGACTCACCGCGCTGTGGTTCGGTCCCACAACAGGATCTCTCGGCGGATCGACGCTGGAGCTTTCGAGCGACGTGACTCTCGCCGCTACGACCTTCAAGCTGCAGAGCATCGGCAGCAACCACATCGCCCTCCCGGCCGGGCGCACGCTCACACTGACCGGCGAGGCCGTGCTGGGAACGAACACTGCAACCCTCACAGGAGTCACCGGAAACACGAGTCTCACCACATCCGGCGGGGGCACTTTGTTCATCCCAACCGGAGGTAAGAACTTCACCATCGCCGGCAGCCGCACCGGTAACGCGGCGCGAGTCGATTTCAGTGGACTGGGTCGAGTCGTCATCGAGGCAGGGCCGACGGGAAATCTTTTCCTCGGGGTTTACAACTCCAACACGAGCGACTTCCTCCACCTCGCTGGGAATGCAACGCTCACCGCGGCGAATTTCTACATCGGGGACGCCAACCTTGGCGGCACGCACACCCTTCGTCTCGGCACAGAGACGAACATTCTGAACATCACGAACGTCTACGTCGGACAGAAACCGGGAGCCAACAACCGCTCGGATGCCTCGTTCACGTTCGGTGGAGCCGGAGGCTCGCTCCGCCTGCGCGCGGTGGACGGCACAAGCCGGGCGAACGTCTTCCTCAACGACAACAACTCGACGACCGGACGCACGCTCGTCAACGCATTTGACCTCGCCGGCGGCACGGCAGATCTCCTGCTCGATCAATTGGTGATCAGCCGCCGCAACGCATCGAGCAGTCCTGCGATCGTTGCGAACGACCTCTTTCGATGGGAGCGCGGCACGCTCGACGTGCTGTCTCCGGTGGTTCTCGCGCAAGCCCCGGCTGCCGCGCAGAAGACGCACACCGCGGCGATGGAGCTAGGCTCATCGAACTCGGGCACCTCCGACTCCACGATCCTGCGCGGAGGAGTGGTTGTTGCTCAGAACCGGTCGACCGTGACAACAGCGGGTGCCATCGCGCAAGGTAACCTTACCATCGCAGGAGGATCGATCTCAAGCGGTGAGATTGTGCTTGGCGAAATCCTCACCTCGACAGCCCCGACCACAGGCACGCGGCAATCGCACGCGGCACTCACTATGACTGGCGGATCACTCGCAATGACCGGACCCATCCGCTCGGGTTCTGCGACTGGACCCGGCACCAAAACCGCCACGGTCACGCTCGATGGAGGCGTGCTCAACATGGGTGGCCATGCCCTCGGCGGAAACGGATCCACAGCACTCACGGCATTGAACATGCTATCCGGCACTCTCGCCAATGCGGGCCCGATCAACGGCAACGCTGGCCTGACAAAGACGGGAAATGGCACGTTGACGCTCACTGGGAATCATGCCTTCACCGGTCCGCTCCAGGTAACCAACGGCACACTCGTCCTTGGGGGAGACGCGTCGTCATCGGTCACCGTCTCCGCCGGAGCCACGATCATTTCCGCGGGAAAAACATCCGGCGACCTCACGCTGTCAGCAGGCGCCACGTTTCGCGTGCGCCTGCGTTCGGCCACTGACTTTGACGGCATCACCCTCACTGGCAGCGGCTCCACCGCCTCGCTCGGCGGCACCCTTGAGATCGAAGCCACACCCGGACTTGCTCCCGGCACCCGTTTCCGCATCGTCCGTAATGAAGGCAACCCCTCCTCCGTGGTGACCGGCTTTTTCGTGGGCTGCCAACACCACTCGCCGTTTTCGGCCGGGGGACGCACTTGGTACATCGATTACCAGTCCGGCTCCGGCGGAGATGTTGATCTTGTTCTGGCAAGCCCGCGCGAACTCTGGAGTCACACTCACTTCGGCACCCTGTTTTCCATAGGAGCTGCCGGCAGTAGTGCAGATCCCGACGGAGATGGAACGCCCAATCTGGTCGAATACGCACTCGGCACACTACCCCTGTCTGCAGATTCCCGACCCGCTCTATCGGTCACCCTGAAAGAAGCGGACACCGTACGTTACGTGGAAATCACATTTTTGCGCATCGCGGATCCGACCATCGTCTACCGCGTCGAAGCAACCAGCAACCTCACGAACGACGACTGGACGACCGTTTGGGAATCTTCCGGCAGCGCCAACACGGCGGGACCAGTAACGGTTCAGGACACCCAAGCTCTGGCTCCGAACGCATCTCTCCACAGGTTCCTAAGACTGAAGGTCATCACACCATGATCAGCCGACCCGCAATCCACCTCGCTCTTCGAGGACAGTGCAGCCGTGGATTCATTTCAATCCTGAAGACCTGACTAACAACCGAACCCGAATGACCATCAAATGAAAAAACACCTAACCCTTGCCGCTCTCTTCCTGTTGTCTGCATTTTCCGCCCTGCCTTCCGAAGCCATCGTCGAGCCGCTCGACCGCGAGATGGTTCAACGCAAGAAAAACTTCGGCTACTCGGACGAAGAAATTGAGAAATATTTTAACGTGCCTCTGACGATGGCACTCGATCGCGAGGGCTTGGACCGATCGTATCTGAAGGCCCCACCAAAACCGGGCATCCATCCCCGCGTGCTGTTTAATCCGGAGGACCTTGACGATATCAGACACCGGCTCGAAACCACCAAAACCGGACAGGCGGTGATGGCTAACATCCGCAAGCACCTAGATACCCAGCTCCGTAAGCCAAACCAGCCGATTGCCCAGATGTTCGACCGTCTTGCAACAGGCACGGATATTCAGGATCTCAAGTCGGGCGATGTGATGCACACCGCGTTTGTCACCGTGTATGAAGCCTTCCGCTGCCTGATCGACAACGACGAGGAAGGCGGTCGCCGCGTGGCTGCGGTGATTGCGTCCTTGGCAAAAATCACCGAGCGCGAGGTCACTGCCAACATCGAAAAGGAAAAAGCCAAGGGCGAAGCCGCATGGATGAATTTCCAGGATCTTGCCAAGGGTCCGAGCTATCAGGGCACGCTGGGACTTATGTATGACTTTGCTTACAATTTCATGACCCCGGCCCAACGGGACACGGTGCGGCAGGCGATTTCCGTGAGTCATTCCGGAATGACGCTCATCGGCGCGGAAACCCTCCGTTCGATGCACACCAACACCAGTAACTGGATTTCGTGGAGCTCACGGATGATCTTTCTGGCGGCCGCCATCGAAGGCGAAGCCGGCCACGATCCCGAGGCTTACAAGCGGGTCAGCGACGCCATGACCGGATACATCAGTGCCTACTACGACACCGGGGAAGCTTACGAGGGCTGGGGCAAAAACTTCATGTTTTTTGAGCACCTCGCAATCATGGGCAAGCGCGGCAAGGATGTGCTCGCGGCACGCGATCTGCGGAGTGTATACCAAAAGTATTTTCTACATGCGATGTTCCCGTGGGGCGGCGGATTCACATTCTACGACTCGCAAGGCGGCACCGGCAGCCCGATCGCACGCAATGCGGATCTCGTCATGTATAACTTCTTTTTCCCGAAAGATGCCTCCGGGAAATTCATCTACCGCAACCAGATCAAGGATGATTATGCGAACCTGAATCCCGGCGGACGGGTCAACACGACGCATCCGTTTTCGGTCACCGATTCGCTTTGCGTGGCAATCTTTGCGAATGATTTTGATGAATCGAAAACCTGGGACCAAGCGCATGCGGAGCTGACGCAGAACGAATCGTTGAGCACGTTTTCGGAGGATACCTGCAACCTCATCACCCGCTCGTCGTGGGCACCTAACGCCCTTTACCTGAATTACCTCAACCGGGCCGTCGCGGGCGGGCATCGCTACTCCGATCGGTCGCATTTCAGCCTCTATTCGCACGGCCGTTTCTGGAGCATTTACCGTCCCATGCGTCAGATCGATTCCCAGCGGCGGCCGCAAAACCGGTCGATTGTGACACTGGCTGACGATGGTCCGAGCACGGCTCCTGCCCGCTGCGTGGCCTACACCGATGCCCCTCTGGCCACGCTCATAGCCACCGATGTCAGCATTCCCTGGGACTACCGCAACCTCGTGCCGTTTAGTTACAATCATTACCGCCTCAACCCCGTGGACGTCCCGTGGATGAACATGCCGATTAGCCAGATGCCGGATTGGCAAACCTCGCTCAAACCGGTCCCAAAGCCGGGTGAGGAAGTCGTCCAACCTGTGATGAACCCGCAAGTAAAATATGCCTATCGGACCGCCGCCATGGTCCGGGGGCCCCGGCCCTATGTAATCATTTCGGACGATATCCGCGTGGCGGACGAGGCAAAGGATTATCAATGGGGCATGGCACTTCCCAACGACATAACGGTTGGTGCTCCGCAGCAAAGTGGCAAGGTGAAGAACTCGCCGGTTGATGTTATACTCACCGAAAAATCCGATGCGGCCCCCGCGCGACGGCTGCTTGTTCGCATTCTTGATTCCGGAGCCTCGCCCGAGCTCGACCCGCCGCGTGCCGAGGAAGTGGTCAGCGACAACCCGCCGCAGCCGGATGTCGTGCTTCCCCGTTTTGTGATTCCCGCCAAAGCCGTGGACCCGCGCTATCGCGTTCTGCTGTTTCCTCACGTGGATGGCGACGAACTTCCGACTACCCGATGGAACAACGACAAAACCCAGTTTATCGTCGAGTGGAAGGATCAAAAAGACACCATCACCTTCACTCCCCACGAGGACAACCGCACCCGCCTCAGCATCGTGCGCGATGGCAAGGAGTTGCTGAATCCATGATGACATTCCTCCTCCAGAAAAGCCCCAAGTCTCCATGAAACCGCGCACCTCCTTCATCCCGGACGAGCCATGGCCAGACGATCAAGGGAACCACATCAATGCCCATGGCGGCGGCATCCTTTTCCATGAGGGCGTCTACTACTGGTTCGGCGAGCACAAGGAGGATGGCGACACCGCCGAGGTCGGCGTTCACGTTTACTCGTCCACCGACCTCTACAACTGGACCGACCGCAGCATCGCCCTCGCCGTAGTGGAAATTCCAGGACACGATATCGAAAGCGGCTGCATCATCGAACGCCCTAAAGTAATTTTCAACGTCCCCACCGGAAAGTTCGTGATGTGGTTTCACCTCGAATTAAAGAACCACGGGCGCAAGGCCGCCCGCAGTGGCGTCGCCGTCGCCGACACCCCCGCTGGCCCCTATCGTTTTCTCCACTCCCTCCGCCCCAACCCGGGCGTCTGGCCTGCCGAGGTCACACCCGAACAGATCGCCGCCCTCGCCGACGGACAAAAACTCATCGGCACCGCATTCTGGGGCAGCCCACATCCTGACCGTGCCCGGATGAATTTTCTCGGCCGCGATTTCCACACCGGTCAGATGGCCAAGGACATGACGCTTTTTGTGGATGAGGATGGTACGGCCTACCACATTTACTCGTCGGAAGAAAACGCCACGCTCCACATTGCGCAATTGAGTGAAGACGGTTGCTCGCACAATGGCCGCTGGACGCGCGCATTTCCCTATCTATGGCACGAAGCCCCCGCCGTGTTTAAGCATGCCGGTCGCTACTGGATGCTCTCCTCGCACTGCACCGGCTGGAATCCTAACACCGCCCGCGCCTCCGTGGCCGACAGCATCTGGGGACCTTGGCACGACATTGGCAACCCGTGCGTGGGCCCCTCGCCCACCGGACGATTGGGACCGGAATTGACCTTCGGCGCCCAGAGCACCTACCTGCTGCCCGTGACGGGAAAGCCGGGCGCCTTCATCGCGATGTTCGACACATGGCGCCCCGAAGCTCACCGCACCGGCGGCTACATCTGGCTTCCAATCCGTTTTACCAATGATCGATTCACTATCGAGTGGCACGATGAATGGGACCTATCCGCTTTTTAAACATTATGAAGACTTTCCTGGCACCCATTACCCTCTTGTTCCCATCGCTCTTGATCGCTGTGTGTGCGACGCAGACTCCGTTACACTCCGCCGACACACCGGCCAACCTCTCCGATCCGGAGGCCTTGCGTCAGGCTGTTCCCGCGCTCCGGGATCAACGCCATTGGACCGAGTTCGCAACGCCCGAGCAAATCAAACTCTACGATGGCCCGGAGACTGTTCACCCCGAGATTCCGGCCTCGGCTCATGACCTCACCGGCTTTGACCCTGCGCTGCTCGGCTCCCCGGTTCCCGCGCCCGGTGTGCATCCACGCATTCTTTTCAGCCCGGATGACATCCCGATGTTGAAGCGCCGTCTTGAGCAAAGCAAAACCGGCCAGAAGGCCCTGCTCGAAACGCGCTTCCTTCTCGACCAGACCTTGTATAACCCTGCTTCCGACGAAGGAAAAATCTACGCCAAACTCGTCGCGGGCGACACGGCGGATATGAAGTTTTTGATCCCCGAGCCGCCCAAAAACGTTGACTCGCTCACCATCACCACTCCACCCCGTCATTGGTTTGAAGGTTACAAACAGAGCCTGACCGACACGGTCCACACTGCCTACCTGCCGAACTTGCTCGCAGCCTCCGCCTTTCAGGCCCTGCTCGATGGTGACGCCACGCGCGGCCGCGAGACCGCCACCGCCATCGCAAACTATTACAAATTGCGCAATCCCATCATCGACGCCTATGCGGGGGAACAAGATCGTCAGCAACTCGCCCCCAAGGATTATTGGCGTTCCATTTTCGGCGTCGCCGGCGGCAACAACCTTGCGTTCTGCTACGACCTTGCCGCGCCATGGATGAACGAGGAGCAGCGCGACGTCATGCGTCATGCCATCGCGTCCGCCACCTCGGGTCGTCTCGCTTATGGCATGAATGGCCCTGCCCGCTGGGCGGAAACAAACTGGTCCGGATGGGACATGGAGCACTACCTCACGGCTCTTGCGATTGAAGGTGAAAAGGGCTACGACCCGCTCATCCAGCCCGCCGCGTTGCGCACCCTTAAAGGTTACCTGCAGTGGGGCATCAGTCCCCAAGGCACGATCTTTGAAAGCAATGGCAAGATCGGGGCCGGTTTCCACTACGCCATGCTGACCGCCATCGCCCTTGCCCGTCGGGGCGAAAACCAACTCGGCCATCCGCATCTCCGCCAACTCCCGCTCGCGCAGGCGCAGACCGTCGTCCCATCCGGCGAATACGTCGTCAATAACGGCACATGGGGCAACGCGCCCTTCGCCTACGGGCACTTCTTCACCGCCTTATTCCCGGGCGAAAAAGCTGCCGCCGCCGGCAACCTTCTCATGCGCCAGGATCGCCCTGACCTCGCCGCGTTTGATCCCGAGCATCACAAAAAGTCCCTCGAGGCTACGGTCCAAAAGCCCGATGGCCCGACCACCGGCAAACCGCTCACCAAAATCAACTGGCGCAAACTCACCCCTCTGACCCCTGCGCATGTCATAGGCCCCACGCCCTACGAGAGCGCCGATTGGCATGGAGCGGACGACATCGCGAAAGCCCGTGAGTCCATCAGCCTGCCGCTCGACTTCGCCGACCCGGTTCACGGACTTTTCGCCAGTCGTTCCAGCTCTGACGCCGACGCGCTTTTCCTGATGTTCGAGGCGCGCGCAAACCTGTCCACCATCGGCCACCAACAGCACGACGCCGGTCATTTTTACCTTGCGGCCCATGGCGAGATGTGGGGCGTCGAAGCCGGCGCGAAATCCGGTTACTCCCTTGATCATTCCAACGTCCGCATCGACGGACTCGGACTCGCCGACGCCGCGTATCCACCCCGCGTTGAATTCCTTGGCTCAGCGATCACCGATTCCGGAGCCATCGCCACCGCCGATCTTTCCAATGCCTACAACTACGGCTGGGTCGGCCCCACCCAGTTTCAGTGGACGATTCCTGACGCGGCCAAGTGGAAAATCACGCCCGAAACCGACCCTGACGTGGTTGCCTTTTTCCGAGGAACCCAAAACTACAAAATGCGCATCTGGGGCGACAATTATTTCAAACAAAACTGGGGCCCCACGATGCGCGTGGAATCCGCCAACCCTATCAAATCCGCCTTCCGCAGCGCCGGCCTGGTTCGCGGCGCTCACCCCTACGCGCTCATCCTTGATGACATCGACAAGGGCGATGGCAAGGAACACGACTACGAATGGGTCATGCAGGTGCCCAACAGCGTTCGGATCGCCGACATCGAACTCCCCGTCGGAAACCCAGCTTCCGCAGTCCTCGTCAAAGCCGCCGGGGGTGATGGCTGGCGTATGACCGATGTGCAAGCAACCCCGGACGGCACGCCCGCGCTGCTCGTAGTCGCGCTCGACATACCGGGCACCGTCGGCCCGCAGTTGTGGAATTTCTACAAGGCCACCGAACAACCCTTCCGCCTCGACGTGCGCACCTATACCGCGACCAAGGCCAACCAAATCCTCACCCGCACCCGCCTTTACGTTGGTCGGCGCGACACCGGGCTTCGCTCCCGCATTGCGCTCATCCCATTTAAAATCGGCGAGGCACTCCCGAAAATCACGTGGGACGCCGCAGCGACGACAGCCACTCTCGAGTGGCCCAAACAAAAGGACACACTCGTTTTTTCTGCCTCCGAGCTTGCCCCCACCCGCGTCACTGTGTTGCGCGATGGTGCGAAGATTCTGGCCTCGTTCCAATGAAGCTGCGTGTTTCTCCGATCGTTTGTCTGCTTGTTTGGGTCGCTGTCCTCCCGGCCGCCGAGCCTTCGCGCGCGCCACTAAGCATCATCTCCGCCAAGGCTGATACCTTCCGGTCCGGCGACGAGCCTGCCAAGGCAGTGGACGGCGTCGTCTCTGATTCCTCCCGTTGGGTCGCCGACGCGTCTGCGGGTTGGCTGGAAATTCGCTTGGACGGCGTTCATACCATTGCCGGTATTCACCTTCACTCCGGCTTTGGCAACAGCGATGCTGTCACCGATTTCAGCGTGAAATTCTGGGCCGACGGCGCGTGGCACGACATCCCCTCCGCTGTTGTTACGAACAATCAGGCGACCGCGCTCGCCCTCCCGTTTGACTCTACCGTCGAGGTCGTCACCGACCGTTTACGCCTTGAGATCCAACGCTCCCCCAAGTCCGCCATCCGCATCAAGGAGGTGGTCGTCTGGCCCGCTGGTTCCGGCGATCTGCCCGCCCTTGCGATCCATCCCGCTCGTTCCCCCGAGAGCCCGGCCAGCGCCGACGCCTCCCCTCAGTCCAGCATCGTCCCGCTCTACCTGAATCAAAGCGGCTTCAACCTCGGCAAACCCAAGCGCTTCACCGCGCCCACTCTTCCCGACGGCACCGCCTTCGTCGTCCGCCCCGCGTCGTCCACAGTGAACCCTGCGCCCGTTTTTCACGGCATCATCCAACGACAGATCGGCGATTTCTCCGAATTCGATCCCGTCATTGCGGACGAGTTTGTCGTTGAGGCAGGAGGTCTCGTTTCCGTCCCCTTCCGCTTCGGCAATTGGTGGCTCGAACGCGTCAGTTACCAGGACTCCGTGGACTTCATGATCGATGCGCGCCACCACGTCGGCAACGACCGCTCCGTCTGCACCGGCTCTTTCGGCTGGCGGGACGACCACCATTTCGGGTGGGAACTCCACGTGCTCGTTCCCCAACTGCTCTCCAACCCTTCCGCCTACACACAGTTTCCCCGCCAAATCCGCTACGAACCACCCGACGCACGATACCTTTGGGGTGCCCTTGAGCCCTACCCGGACGATGCTCCGGATCTTGTGAAACTCATCCACTGGGGTGCGGACATCATCGTGACCCAGCAGCTCTCGCACGAGCACCTGAAATCCCAACTCGCCTACTTCCTCTATGCATGGCCCTGGCTTCGCACCTGGCTGCCTGAGCAAAACTATCTCGCCATCCTCGACTACACGTTCGCCAATTGGTCGCGCCCCGACGCCGACCGCGCTTACCCCTACGATATGAGCGCGGGCCACGACCTCCTTGCCCTCAAGACCAAGATCGGCGACACCAAGGGCCAGTTCCCACCCGGCTTTTCCATCCAGCCCAACCTGCTCCTCCACGAGGTCGCACTTCGCGAAAACCGTCCCGACGCCGACCTCTATCTCGCCGCCGCCCTCCGCCAGGCCGAGTGGCTCGTCGCCAACCTCGACTGGGAAAATCCCCTTCATACAAAGGGTCAGCGCATTAGCGAATTTCTCACGCTCACCGGCCTCACCCACTTTCTCGCCGCCCACCCTGATCGCGCGCCTTCGGGCCTTCACGCCAAGATCGCTGAGTGGGCCGATGTCGTTCTGCGCCGCTCTGAGAACCTCTGGGATTTCCGTAAGCTCTCCGACGCCCCCAACCAATGGACGCCCATGGGCGAAAAACCAACAATGTGGAATGAACCGGGCAATGTCGTCGGCCTCCCAGGCATCATCTATTCAGTTTTGCCCCAAATCGATGACCCCGCCAAACGTGCGCGGCTTGAACAAATCGCATGGGCCCACATTGACCAACTCTTCGGCCGCAACCCGGTTGGCCGCCACTTTTCCTTCGACGCACCGCGCGAGGTTGAGGGTGTTGAGCACGGCTGGTTCAAGTTCCACGTTGGCGGAATCGGCCGCCTGGCAGAAGCGCGCTTCGTTCTCGATGGCAGCCCCAAAAACGTCCACTACCCGCACCACCGCGAGCGCGGCGATGTCGGTTGGACAGAGGGTTGGATCCAGCACAACCTGCCATTTAACTTGAGCCTCGCATACCTTGCCTACAACGACACCCGCATCGAACTCCGCCGTGACGGTGCCGACGTCATCGTTCGTCTCCAAGCCCCGCTCAACTTCGACCCCGCTGTCGTCGAGACCGGCGTCGTCGATCTGCTCTTCTCCTCCGGAAAACGCGACACTCTCATCGTCACTGAGGACGCTGCCGACTCGCGCTGGTTCACCGCGCGTCTGCCTGTTCCGGCCACCGAAAACCTCACCGTCTCCCACGGCTGGGGCTACCTCGCCCGCTCCGCTCAACTCTCCACTCTGACCGACCTGCCATGACCCGCCCCTGCCTATTCGTTTGTATGCTCTGCCTCGCCGCCAACCTGCTTGCTTCAGAATTGCCTGTCCGCGACGAGGTGGATTGGCCTGCTTTTCTCTCCCGCCAAGACCTCGTGTGGGAACAGCTTCCGCGTCAGTGGAACGAAGGGGCATTCGTCGGCAATGGCCAGCTTGGCGTGATGCTTTACGCCTCGCTCGCCGACAACCGCCTCGACTTCCATCTTGGCCGCGCAGACGTCACGGATCACCGCAAAGCGCCTGATCGGAAAACTTCGATGGGAGTGCCGGGTGCGGGAGTGATGTTCGATTTTCCCCGTCTCGACGTGGGGCGCATGGCGCTGCGTCCAGCCGGTAAGATTATCGACGGTACGCTGCGGCAGGATTTGTGGAACGCCGAAATCACGGGCGTCATCCAGACCGACCTCGGCGAACTACGCCTTCGCCTCGTCACCGTGCGTGACAGGATGGTTCATATCGTTGAAATCACCTCGACCGAGAAAAACGCCGCCGGCGTCGCCGAGCCGTGGCGGTGGGAGTTTTTGCCTGGCAACGCCGACTCACCGCGCGCCCAGGTGAAGCCCGAGCAGGCCGCACAGCAGAATTATCAATCCAATCCACCGCCCCGAATAGAGACCATGGATGGCGTGCCCGTCTGCGTGCAACCCCTGCTCGCTGGCGGCGATTACGCGACTGCATGGATGGAGGAGAAATCTGCCGGCTCAGACACCGCACGCCTCATCATCAGCACTGCCAACGAAGTGCCTGCCGCAGGCCTTTCTGGTCCGCGGGCAGTTGCCGATGTGAAGGCCGCGGCACTTGAAAGAACGGATGCCCTGCTTGGGCCGCACCGCGCGTGGTGGCACGCGTTTTATCCGACTGCGTTCCTTACTGTGCCTGACGCGCGCATCGAGGCTTTTTATTGGATTCAAATGTATAAGCTCGCCGCCGCTTGGCGAGAAGATACTCCGGCCATCGACCTCTTCGGCCCGTGGTTTCGCGTCAGCCAATGGCCGGGCGTGTGGTGGAATCTCAACATCCAGCTCACCTACTGGCCAGTTTACGCGGGCAACCGCCTCGCCATCGGGCGTAACTATCTCGACCTCTTGGACACGCAATTTGACACCACATTCGCGAGCAGTATCAAAGGCAAAGTCATCGGAGACTTCGCTTGGGCGCTGCATAATTACTGGTGGCAGTTGCGCTTCGCGGGCGACTGGCGCGGGGTGCAGGAAAAGTGGACACCCAAAGCCAGCCGGGTCGTGGACGCGTATGCCGCCAAACTCGTCAAGAACGCCGAGGGTCGCCTCGAACTGCCGGGCCTCGGTTCCCCGGAATACAACGGCTTCGCGACGTTCAACAACACGACCTACAACCTCGCGCTATTCCGCTGGTTACTCACCGCCTTGATCGAAGCCGACGCGCGTTCGGGCCAGCCCGCGAGTCCCAACGCGGAGGAGTGGCGACGCTTGCTAACGGAGCTCGTGGATTACCCGGTCGACGCCAACGGCCTGATGATCGGCAGCGACCAAGCGGTCGATCAATCGCACCGCCATTTCTCGCACCTGCTGCCGTTGTATCCGTTGTATGTGCTCGACCCTGACGACGCCAAAGATCGTGAGTTGTTGCTCCGCTCCACTCGTCACTGGCATCGCATCGGCGATGGCAAGGGCCTCGCCGGCTATTCGTTCACCGGTGGCGCGTCCATCTACGCGTCGCTCGGATTGGGCGACGAGGCACTCGGGATGCTAAACGATTTTTTCAACAACTCACGCGGCGGTGGCAAGGTTCTGCCAAACACGATGTATGTCGAATCGGGCGGGAAAAATCCCGTGATCGAGACGCCGCTCAGCGCCGCATCCGCGACCATGGATCTTCTTCTCCAAAGCTGGGGCGGCAAAATCCGAATCTTCCCTGCCGTGCCTTCGACGTGGGCCGAGGCGAGTTTCCGCGACCTGCGGGCGATGGATGGATTTCTTGTGAGCGCCGTCCGCGAAAATGGTGTCACCGCGTGGGTCGCAATCACCAGCGAAGCCGGCGAACCGTGCGTGTTGAAAGTGCCCGATTGGAGCGGTCCGCTGGATGTGCGCGCCGCTCGCACCCCCGAGATCACCGCGCTGGGCCCCGGCGAATACCTGGTCGATCTGCGCAAGGGCGAGAAAGCCGTGCTCTTCCCCGATGGTCGCGTTGTCCCTCCGGTGGTGAATGCTGTTTCAAACGCTTCCGGTGCCACCAATCCTTTCGGTGTCAAACGGGGAGGAGAGCTGAAAACTCAGCAAACCTGGACTGAGCCGCCCATCCCCACACCCGCCGCACGACAATGATCACCTTGCCCCGGCCTCTTCGTTCGGCCGCAGGTTCCTTTGCCTGTTGGCTTTGGCCGCGCTGGGCATTGTCCTGCTCAATATGGGCGGACCGTGGCTACGCTAACATCGCGATCAATTATCTCGGCACGTCTCCGCAATTTCGGTGGTTACCGAACAGTTACTATAATCACATTTTCGCAGCTTGGTGAGATCCATCATTCGGCAATCATTTGCACAAATTGCATAATTTATCGGCGACCTAAAGGATTTTAACTAGAGGCCGGTGTTATCATGAAGCACGCTCACCACCGGTGCCGCATCGTTCGTGTCCCGAACATTCCGCCTTGGACAACTCCCCCAGCAAAAAACCATGCACAAACCCCATCTAGCAGCCAATTTCCTTGCCGCGATGCTTTCGGTCGCCATTCCCGGCACTGCCCAAAGCGAGCCGCCTTACGCAGCGCCACCTCAGGATCAGGGCCTGCCCTACACCCGCTCTGCCTACAAGACAGCGATGGAGAAGATCGCCGGCCACATCGCGATCTTCGCCGGCAGCCGCTATGCCTTCCTTTACGGGAAACGCGTCCGGCTCGATGAAGACATTAGCCGCAAGGCCGAGGCGCTCCTGGTGGATGGTCAGGTTTACGCCCCGATTGCTCTTGCGGGACTCCTGTCACTAAAAAGGGAACTGGTGCTTGATGGTCGTGCGACCGATCAAGTTCCGGACGACCTCTCCGTTCTGGCCGATCGTTGGGTGCATTCGATTCCACGGCCAGAATTCCCGCTCCCGCCTTCGGTAAAGGTCCGGGAAATTGACGGTCGCCCATATTTTTCAGTCGAGGATTTGGCCAACTCTCTCGGCCTGCGTCTGTATTCCAATCCGCGGGGGCTTGTTCTGGTGGGGAGCTCCGATGTTTCCTTTGCGGATTCCGAGGCGCTTCTGCTTGATTCAGTCATCTCGCAGTTTGACACCCCGGAGAAGCTGGCCGATCCAGACATCGCCACGCGCTCCATCCCGACTCTCAAGGCTCAGGGTGCGTGGTTCCAGAATGTCGAGGCAACTCCCGAGCAGAGAGAGTTGCTGGCAGCGCCGGAGGTCGAGTGGCCGCTGACTCCGCCGGAGGAATATGACTACACCGGATTTAACCAAGAGTTGCTGGGCTCCAAGGTTCCGGCTCCGGGGATTTATCCGCGAATTCTTTTCAGTCCGGAAGACATCCCGATGTTTCAGGAGCGGATCAAACAAAACAATCTGGCCCAACGGTCAATGATCGAAGTCGAGACCCTGCTGAATCAAACGTGGTGGGATCCGAAAACCAGCGACGGTCAGGTCTTTGAAAAGCTCTCCAAGGGCGACCTCGCCGGTTTGGAATTCAACCCCGGCAAGGATGGTGTGGTCAGGCCGGGCTTCGCCTCAACCTTCAAGGACCAAAAACCGGGCATCCACTCGTCCCATATCAATTACAACGCGCAGAGCCTGACCACCATGGCACTGTATTGCCTCCTGACCGGCGACGACGCTCGCGGCCAGCAAGTGGCCAACGCGATTTACAACTACTGCAAACTCGGAGAGCCCGCTGTCGACGAGCACCTAGCGACCTCGGACAGCGAGTGGGGTACGGATTGGGAAAAGGCCAACAACGCAGCGACACACTGGCGCGGGATGCATGGAGTTGTGCCGCACATGGACCTCCCCTTCCTCCTCGATTTCGGGGGAAAATGGATGACCGCCGAACAAAAAGACCTCATGCGACGGGTCATCGCCAAGGCCACCTACGGGCGGCGGACCGGCGGGGGAGATGGGCCGAGGCGCAACTGGAGGGACATTAACCATTTGACTTGGCATTTGACCCATGGTCTCGCCATCACCGCCATCGAAGGGCTCGAGGGCTTCGATCCGGAGGCCTACGATTCGCACGCAGAACTCACCCGGGATTTCTGCCAATGGGGGGTGGACGAATTCGGGCAGATGTTTGAGAGCAATGGAAAAAGCGGCGGAGGAATCCAATTCCAGATTCTTTCCATGATTGCTATGGCGCGAAGGGATGAAAATCTCTGGGGCCATCCGCACTGGCGCAAGTTGCTCGAAGGTCAGGTCTTCGCAACCTCGCCCAATGGCAAGACCACCGTCTCAAGCGGCACTTGGGGAAGTTCCTCATTTTCCCCGCAGGCAGTCAACGAGATCAAAGCGTTCTACCCCGCGAACCTGAGCGCTGACTACCTGCTCACGCTGGCTTATCCGGGCGAGGACCTCTCCAAATTCAACCCGGAGGAATACCGCAAAGCCCTCCTAGCACCGAAGGGGACAAATCGGATGCGCCTACCGGGACCGTCCGTTCCCGGGTTCGGATTCTCTCTGCTCTATGACACCGACTGGAAGCAGACTTCACGCGAGGAACTGAAACTTCCGCTGGATTGGAACGATACCGTCCACGGAATCCTCTCCACCTCGCGCGACAACACCGCCGATGCCACATGGCTCTGCCTGCATGTTCGCCCGAACCACTACATGGGCTCCGGGCATCACCACTCGGACGCAGGCATGTTCTACTTCTCCGGCCTGGGCGTGAATTGGTTCATGGAGTCCCCGTTTCTCAAAGACTACAACGGAAACCTCCACAACCTTGTGCGTATCGACGGAATTTCGCAGCCGGACGGCCCTCCGGCAGTGGCGCAATATCTCGGGGCGGAGGTCACGAACGATGCGGCTATCGGTATCGCCGACCTGACCTATGCCTATTCCTGGCGGTGGAATACCCAGGTGATGCTTTGGGATGGCGACTGGCTCACCACCAGCAGCGGAGAGACGCGTTGGGAACTTGAGACCGACCCGGAAAACTTAAAATTCTATCAAGGAACAGAGCGCTACAAAATGCGTCCCTGGTGGCCGACCTATACGTTTTCAAATTTCATGCCGAACTTTCGCGCACCATTCAACCCCTGCGAATACGTTTACCGGAGCGCGGGGATTGTGCGCGGAAAACACCCTTACGGCATCGTTGTGGACGACCTGAAAAAGGACGACCAGGAGCGGCTTTATGAGTGGGTGGGCATTTTTGGTCCAGGCGTTTGGCAGGCGCGCAGTGATGATCTTCCGCGTAACCAGGTCCGCCTCGCTTGGGACGGCACCGAGAAGCGGCATCACGCCGGAGAAGACTACCTGCGTCCCAGCAAGGGAGATCCCGTCCTGATAGTCTGCGCCCTCGGGATGCCAGATCCTGACCCCAAGGGACCTCGCCCAATAGGCGCAAAATCCCTCGAAGGTCCCGCCGGTCCGTGGAATGCGCAGGGGTTTTACGATGCCTTGCTAGCCGACGCGAAAGGGACGGAGGCCCGATTCAGGGTGCTGCTCCTGCCAATGAAATTCGGGGACGAAATCCCAACCATCGAATACGACTCCTCCACGGATCACGCCGTCATTAACTGGAACGGCCAGCATGATGTCATCGACTTCAAAGTCCGTCAGGATCAAAGAAGCGCATTTTCCGTCCAACGCGATTCGCGAAAACTCATCGAAGTAAAGTAAAGTGGAAATCCCAAACACTCGGCAGGGCGCTTTCGACTTGCAACCGTAGGCCGCGAAACCGCCGAGACCGTGCACTTCTCATCCGGAGCTGTAACAGAGATTTATTTCCCGATAAATAATGCCTTATTTTTGCATTCCTTGCCAAATCGGGAGTGTTGAGCTAGTGCTTTCGCATGGCCCGGCGCCCATCGACCCAAATCAATCTCGCTGCAATTGCCAATCGCCTCGATATCTCTGTTTCGACGGCGTCGCGCGCGTTGCGTAACGCAGAGGGTATCCACCCTGAGACCCGGCGCCGGGTTGTGGCGATGGCCGGGGAGATGGGCTACGTGATGTCCGGATTGCAGGGACCGGATTTGCAAGCGCGACCGCATCAGATCTTGGCTCTGGCCAAATGCGTCTCTCCCACCAGCGACCAAGGGTATCTATCGGGACTGAGCCGCGCCTCAGTGGCCATGAACCTTGCCATCCTCTCGCATCATGTGGCAGCCGAAGAATGCCATCATATTCTCGATCACGACCGCCAACCGGTCGCGATGCGGGCAGGGATGGTGGAAGGGGTGATTTTGATTCATGGCTGGCCGCTCGAAATTGCCACAGCCTTGGCCCAACGGGTGCCGACGGTCTCGATTATCCATCAATATCCCGACGCACTAATTGACCATGTGGGAATTGATGATCGCGTGGGCGTGGGCGACTTAGTCAGACATCTGGTAGCGGGAGGGCATAACAAAATCGGATTCTACGGATTCACGACAAATTTGAGCTGGGCCCGCTCGCGTTTTGCCGCCTATGTCGAGAGCCTCATGGTCCACGGCCTCGGTTTTGAAAAATCGAGGATTGTCGAAGTTTGCCCGATGAGTGCCTTGGAACACGATGAATTTCCGATCCCTCAAGAGCAGCGCACCCGAATCCTAAAATGTTTGAAGCAGGGAGTCACGGCGTGGGTTGCTGCAAGTTCCTCAGCCGGCACGAGTCTAGTTCGGTTTCTCATCGAATCCGGCAAACAGATTCCGCAAGACGTGGCCGTGGTCAGTTGTCACCAGAATCCCTACCGCAACCATAATCTTCCCGTGATCACGACCTTTCGCCTTGCCGACGAGGAACTGGGAGCGTCCGCGCTGCGACGACTGATTCATCGCCTGCAGAACAGCGGAGAGAACCTTCGATCGATCCTGATTCCGCCGGTGTTTTGCCAGGGCGAGACGACCCGTCCCAGATAAGTTCAACCACTGGGTTCGCTTACAGCGGGGGCCACCGAGCAGCCGTGAGCTCCTTCTCGTATCGAAAGACACCCGCGCGGGGCCATTCCTGCACTATGGCAAAGCGAGAGCAAAACATTGGAACTTGTTGCAACACTTCTCGGCAACATTACGCTTTTTTGCTGGACAATCGTAGCACGGTGGCATTTAATCACCACCTCGTTACGCACCCCCCCTGACTCTCCCATGACAAAGTTGGTATTCGCCTTTCTACTGGGCACTGTTTCCGCTGTTTCCACTGTTTCCGTTTTTGCGTCGCCTACGACGCCGCTTCCGCCGCCGGGAGAACATCCGCGAATCTTTTTCAATGCGGAGGCGTTGCCGGCGATGCGGGAGCGCATGGAAAATTCGCAGCATGGCAGAGTGGCCGCGGAGCGGATCGAGCGATTTCGCCGGGACATGGGAAAATGGAATGGATTGGCTCAGTTGGACGACGGCCCACCCTCGGTGCAAGATATCGAGCTTTGGTTCAAACCGGACGAGCAGCGGAACATCATCTGGGGCATCCTCGCGTTGGATGCTGTTCTGCGGGACGACCCGGATCATAAGCAGTTCATGGCTGATGTCATCACGAATTACGCGCGGATCATCCTGGCCTCGAAGGAACTGTCGGCCAACCCTCCAGAGGAAATCCGCGACACCCCGCTGGCCAAGCAGTTGAAAGTTTGGAGTAATTCCGATTTCAATGTCGGAGTCTCCTGGTTGTTTGGCGCGGCGGGATTCCCGCTGGCCTACGATCTCCTCTACAACGACATGAAACCGGCTCAACGCGATACGGTGCGGGCAGCGATTGCGGCCGCCACCACGGGGCGTCGTCCGTGGGGAGCGGGAGCACCCAAGGGTCGCGCCTTCAGCAACTGGTATGGTTACCATGGCGAGCTGGCCGTGATGCTGGCCGCCATCGAAGGCGAGCCGGGCTACAATGCGGAGACCTACCAAGTGATCGAACAGATTCTCACCGACTACTTCGAGGTGGGATTTACGCCGGAGGGCGCCTGCCATGAGGATGCTTACGGCCCCAATCTGGGCTTTCGGGCCGGCAGTTTTGGGTACCTCGTGTTGGCCCGGCGGGGGAACGACCTGCTGGGCACGGAAAAGTTTCGCAAAATCGTGCAGTCGGTGGCTCAGGATGCTCAGCCCTATCCCGGCGGAGATCTCGTTGGCGGGGCTTCGGGAACGGGGTTGGTTTTTCCTTCCTCCATCATCTTCTACCGCCATGCGCTGCCTGACGAGCCAGCGGCCAATTATCTCTATCGTTTGTTCCTGGGAGACGACCAAACCGGGATGAACAAAATCCAATCGCAACTCGAGTTTGGGTTGTTCGGCGGGGATTGGAAAGGAGAAGGCAGCCTCTCGGAAATGGGTCAAGCGATGGGCTTGCCGAAGACCTACTTCTCTCCCCGGCGGGGCAAGTTAATCGCGCGGTCGGATTGGTCATCCAATGGCACCGTCCTGCACTTTGATGCCCGACCGGATGCCTTTGCCATCGGACATGATACGGTCGATCGCGGGTCGATCACTCTCATTGCGGACGGACGCAGCTGGACGCATCTACCGAGTTTTCACCACACATTCAACAGCGCGGATTTCAGCCTGGTGCACATTGACGGGCAGGGCCAGCCATGGAAGGCACCTTCGGTCCGCTTCCTGGCCCAGGCAGATTCCGAACTCGCGGCAGGAGGAACTGCCGATCTGAAATATGCCTACGACTGGCAATGGAGCCCGCCATGGCCGAAGAAGGACAAAACCTTCCCCGCGCCATGGGAGCACGAGATGAGCGATCCGCGCGCGCTGGGCTGGCCCGACGATCCCGCATGGCTGCCCAAGAAACTTTATGGCGAGGAAGGCATCGGGCATGAGGGCTCCTACATGTGGCGCAAGCCCTACAATCCGGTCGAGCGCGCCTTCCGCAGCGCCGTGCTGGTGCGTGGTGACCATCCCTATGTTTTGGTGGTCGATGATGTGAAAAAGGACGCGGAGGTGCGCGATTACGCATGGCATCTGCAATTGGCCTCGGATGTCGAATTGGAGAAAACCGATGGGCGTGACATTATCCTGCGGGAGACGTCCGGCGACCGGCGCTTGCTTGTGCGGGTGCTCGGCGCAGACGGCTTCGAAGGCGCCACGGTCGAGCGTTATACCCTCGCCACCGACAAGCGCACCCAAAAACCGGTTGAGGGCAACCGGCTCATCGTCAAAGCGCGCTCAACCGATCCGGGCTTCAAGGTGCTGCTCTATCCCTTCCGCGATGGCGAAGCGCTGCCGACCAGCCGCTGGTTGGAAGAAAACAAACGTCTCGAACTCACCGCAGGCAATGGCAAAGACGCGCTGGAATTCTCCGCCGGCCCAGACGGGCGGACCGGGATTCGAATCGAACGCGCCGGAAAATCCTGGCAGTTGCAAAATCCCTAATGGCTAAAAGCATGACACGATACTGCGATAACTCCGACGGCACGTTCACCAATCCGCTGATTTTTGCCGACTATCCTGACCCGGACATCATCCGGGTCGGCCCGGATTTTTATATGGTGTCGTCATCGTTTACCACTGTGCCAGGCATTCCCATTTGCCATTCCACCGATCTGCTCAATTGGACCATCATCGGGCATGCCTATGACCGGCTGCCCGAAGAGAATCCTGCGTATTCGATGATGGATGGAGCGGTCGCCTACCGGGGAGGTTCGTGGGCGCCGTGCATGCGGCATCACCAAGGAAAATTCTACATCGGCTTTTGCACGCCGGCGGAGGGATTTTTTCTGTGCATTGCGGACCGGGCCGAGGGGCCCTATGAACGCATTGCCTTCGGAGTCGAGCTCTACGATCCGAGCTTGCTTTTCGCCTCGGATGGACGCGTTTTTGTCGCCCACGGAGCCAACGGAATCCTGGTGACGGAATTGACCTCCGATGCCCGCAGCATCCTCCACCCGGCACGCCCGGTTTTTCAGACGCCGGTGGGCTCTCCACTGGAGGGCTCTCATTTTTACGAGCGCAATGGATGGTTTTATCTCTGCCTCACCTGCCGTGGCTACAATGGCATCCAACTCGTGCTGCGTTCGCGCGACGTCTATGGACCCTATGAGTGGCGGGTAATCTCCGGAGATGACATGAATTACGCGGGTGCCGGGCTGCATCAGGGAGGGTTTGTCGAATTGGAAAATGGCGAGACGTGGTTTTTTATGTTTCAGGATCGCGACTGGGTCGGGCGCGTGCCGGTCCTGCAGCCAGTGCGTTGGGTGGACGATTGGCTGGAATTGGGTGATCAGGACAACTGTGGCAAGTCCGTGGTGACGTGGCCCCGTCCCGATCTTCCGAGCGCTCAGCGTGCGGTGCCCGAGGGGTCGGATGATTTCGACTCCCCCCGGTTGAACCTGCGGTGGCAATGGAATCACAACCCCGTGGACTCCAAGTGGTCGCTGACCGAACGGCCGGGATGGCTGCGGCTCCACCCACTCTCCACCCCCGATCTGATCCACGCCCGCAACACCCTCACTCAAAAATTGGTCGGGCCGGAATGCACGGCGACCGTGATGCTGGATGCCTCGGCCCTGCCCGACGGTGGAGTCGCGGGCCTTTGCGTGCTCAACGTGCCCGGCGCCTGGATCGGGATTCGCCTCACCAACGGAACCGCCCTGCTCGAATGCAACCTCAATGGGGAAACCAACGCGGTTGAGCCCCTAGGGCCAGAGCGGAGCCTGCACCTGCGCGTCCACGCCGATGCCGAGGGACTAGCCCATTTCTCGTTTTCCAAAAATGGATCTGATTTCATCCCGCTCGGCCAGCCCTTCACGATGGAGTTCACGGTGAAAACCTTTCTGGGAAACCGGGTCGGATTCTTTTGTTTCCAAGCAGGAGAGGCAGAAGGCTGGGCCGACTTCGACCACATGATTCTCGAAACACCCCGCGCCGATAACAGCCTCGACGGCACGGAATGGATCACGTTCGCTCACTATGATTCGGAGCTAGGAATCGATACCCACCGGTTGGTGGAGAAGAGACCTCGTCAGGTGGTCAACTCATTGCAGGACGGCGACTGGCTTGGTTTCCATCGGGCGCAGATTCCGCAGGCCGTCACCACGCTTGAAATTCGCGCCGGTGCCATCGTCCCCTCGGTGACCATCGAACTCCGCCAAGGAGGTCCGGACGGACCCCTGCTCGCCACGATGCCAATTCCTATGGCGGACGGCTCCATGCCGTGGAAACCAGTCATGACGCTCCAACGTGTGACGCTAAATCTCGATCCCGGAATAATGAAACTTTGTTTTGTTATCCGAGGTGCAGGGCTCTCGCTGGCTTGGCTCGACGCCTTTCGCCTCAGCCGATCAATCAATCAAAACATCCCATCCCCATGCATCGAACCGCTCTCGTAGTTCTATTCTTATCATCCGGACTCTGCGCCATGGCCGGCGGGCAAACTTCGGAAATCGTTCTGCCCCAGGAATGGATCACCGGATCCGGCACCTTCGTTGGTAATACAATGATGCTTTCCGTAGACGATAAGGAAATCGAACAAACGTTCTTCGGCAAATGACTACGAAAAACTATCGCAATCCGATCATTCCGGGGTTCTATCCGGATCCTAGCGTTTGCCGGGTCGGGGAGGATTTCTATTTGGTCAACAGCAGCTTCGAATATTTTCCGGGCGTTCCGATTTGGCACAGCCGGGATCTGCTCAACTGGCGGCAACTGGGCCATGTCCTCGACCGGGTGGAGCAACTCGATTTGGAGGACTGCGCCTGCTCGGATGGCATCTACGCACCGACCATCCGGTTTCACAATGGGTTGTTCTATATGGTGACCACTCTGGTGAAAGGCGGGGAGTTCCGGAACTTTTTTGTCACCGCCGAAGATCCTGCCGGACCTTGGTCCAACCCGGTCCGGCTTGATCAGAGCGGCATTGATCCTTCCCTGTTCTTTCATGACGACAGTCGGGTCTTTCTCCAAACCAACCGGCCGTTGCGGTTCGATGCACCCCGGGCAATTTATCAGAGCGAAATCGACCTCGCCACCGGAGAGCGGCTCTCGGGACCGACCGTTATCTGGACTGGAACCGGCGGAAGCTACGTCGAGGGCCCGCACATCTACCAACGCGGAGACTGGTTTTATCTGCTCGTGGCCGAGGGAGGAACCGCCTACGGCCACATGGTCACGATCGCACGCAGTCGGGGCATTTGGGGGCCTTATGAATCGTGTCCGCATAATCCGATTCTTTCCAATCGCCATGCCTACGAGGAAATTCATGGAACGGGTCATGGGGACTTGATCGAAGCGGCAGATGGTTCGTGGTGGATGGTGCATCTTGGATTCCGCCAAACCGCTGGCACGATTCACACTCTCGGGCGCGAAACCTGTCTGGCCCCGGTCGAATGGGCTGATGATTGGCCAGTAGTCAACCGCACGGGCACTATCGGAGCTTGTGTCGAGGCCTCGCTCCCCGGCGAGCAGGTTGGGTGGGAGATCGGCGGGCGCGACGACTTCGATGCTACCGCTCCTGCTCTGGAATGGATCCGGCTGCGCCGCCCGGTTGACTCGAACTATTCCTTGGCCGAACGCCCGGGATTTTTGCGTTTGTATCCGGCCACTACGACGCTGGACGATTTGGGTTCGCCCACTCTGCTGGCGCGCAGACAACAGCATTTGTATGTCCGCATGGCCACACGACTCGAATACGACCCCACGCAGGACAGTGAGCGGGCCGGAATGACTCTCCTGATGACCAATCGTCACCATTATGATTTTTGCATCATGCGCAAAGGTAGCTCCCGCGTAGCCGTGGTCGCCGTCCGGCTGCACCGGATCCGAACCCATGCGGCGGAGTGGCCGTTGCCCGATTCCGGTCCGGTGGATTTGGTTATCGTGAGTGACCGCGATACGTACTTCTTCGAATGCCGGGTGAACGACGATCCAGTCGCAGCACCACTAGCTCTCGATAGTCGCTATCTCGGCACCGAGGTGACCGATGGCTTCAATGGAGTCGTGGTCGGGCTTTTTGCCGAGGCGCCCGATGGCGCGGGGGCGGCGGCCGACTTTGACTGGTTCGAGTATTTGCCGGAAACGTCACGGGAAAATCCCAAAACATGAAAACTGATTTTTTTGATCGGCTAATACTTTTCAAGCCCGGAACGAGACGGTTGGCCTTTTGGTTAATCGCGATGTTTCCCGGAGTGTTGTCGTCCGTGGCTCAGGATGGGATGGCGCGGGTGAGCGAAGTGCAAATTCCGTTTGGCATAGGGACGGAGGGCGTCACTGGGGCACTGGAAGCGGGCGGGGATGGGCGACTTTACCGGGCCGGGGGACGAAACGTATCGGGTGATTTCACCCGAGAAGTCCTATTGGTCGAACAGGGGCCGGGCGGGGATTGGGAACGCAAGCAGGGGACATTGGAACATGCGGTGGCATGGGCTGGGGGCACGGTCTACGGCGGCAGACTTTATCTGGTTGGAGGAATTGGCAGCGATGGGGGCTCGGCCCGGGTGCGGATTTTAAGTTGGGTGAACGGCCGTTTGATCGAGGAGGCTCTGCCGGATTTACCCGAGAGGCTGATTGCTCCCGGGGTGGCTGTGCATCGCAGCGGAACCCGGTACTATCTGACCGTGCTCGGAGGAATCAGCGACCTGACCCCGCGTGAGGCTTCGGCTGCTGTCTATGAACTCGAGCTGGGAGGACCCGCAACATGGCGACGCATGGATGATTTGCCGGGCGGGGGATTGGTCGCTCCGGTGACTTTGGAAACCTACAATGAGATCGTGGTCATCGGGGGCTACGCGCTGTCGTCGGAAAATCTAATACCGCAAGCCGCTACGTGGGGATTTGCCCGAACAGCGAGGGATGGTCAACACGAGCCCGGTTGGAAGCGGCGGGCCGATCTGCCGCAAGCCATGGCCGGCGCGGCGGTGGTCAAGAGCGGCCAGGGACATTTGCTGGTCCTCGGAGGCAATCACGCCGAAGTAGGTCTGGAACAGTTTTTGCACGGGCGTTTTCCCGTTCAAGGATCGAATGCGATCCTGAGCTTCCACTCGCCGACCGATACATGGACCCGCGTGGGAAGTTTACCAACACCAGCGGCTGGGGGAGCCGCAGCGATGCTCGGAGAAGACCGTCTCGTGTGGAGCGGTTGGATGGGGGATTCCGGACAGAACGCAGGAGCGATGGAAATCAGCTTTCCCCACTCGGTCAAACGGCTCGGTTGGCCGGATTGGTTGGTGATCGGAGTCTATTTTGCAATCACTGCATTGATTGGTTTCTGGTTCAGTCGACGACAAAAAGACGCAGCATCCTTTGCCTTGGGAGGAGGGAAAGTGAAGTGGTGGGCGGCGGCAATTTCGAGCACGGCGACGGGGGTGAGCACGATCAGCTTCATGGCCATCCCCGCCTTGATTGCCTGCACGAGCCTGGTCCATACCTTTCCCGCCATCTTCATTATCCCCGGGGCGGTGGTCGGCGCATTCCTCACCATGCCGATGTTGCGGCGGCTCGAGTTAACCTCAGTCTTCGAGTATCTGGAGAGGCGATTTGGAAAGGGCTTGCGATTATTTGGCAGCCTGAACGGGATCTTGGTGCAGGTACTGGGACGGATCGGAGTGGTGGTGATGCTGCCCGCGCTGGCTATCTCGTCGATGACCGGGATCAATCCGTTTCATTCCGTTCTTGCGATGGGAATCGTGACCACGATTTATTCGGCGGCGGGGGGGTTTGAGGCGGTGGTCTGGACGGATGTGTTCCAAGGGATATTGATGTTGGTGGGGTTTTTGGCCATTGCGGTTTTGGCGTTCATCGAGATTCCAGGCGGGTGGTTCACCGTCTGGGAACTGGGTAAGGGAATGGACAAATTCACGCTCGCAATCACGAAATTTGATCTCACCCTGCCAATGATCTGGTTCGCTCTGCTGGGCTTCGTTTTGGGCTTACTGGCTTTTGCGAGCGACCAAGCGACCGCACAGCGGGTCCTGGCAACGCCACTGCGGGATGTAAGAAAGTTTGCGTTCATGACCGCCACCTGCGGAGCGCTGGTCGCCTTCGTGGCGGGCCTGGTCGGCATTCTGCTATTCGCATTTTACAAGACCCAGCCCGAACTGCTCAGTCCGGTGATGAAGAACGACCAGATGATCCCGATTTTTTTGGTCAGCAAAGTTCCGCCGTTACTGGCCGGGCTCTTGTTGGCGACGTTGTTTGCGGCTTCGATGTCCACCATTTCCTCCAGCGTGAACAGTTGTTCGGTATTGGTGGCGGAGGATTTTTACCGGTTGTTTCGCCCACAGGCGGGCGATCGCGAGATCATGCGGGTCATGCAGGTGACAACTTTGGTGGTTGGTCTGGTAGGTACGGGCATTGCGCTTTGGTTACTGAACGCGCCCATGCCAACGCTCTGGGAAACCTTCATGCGACTGATGGCGCTCGTTGGAGGCGGCTTTGGCGGGGTCTTTATCCTAGGAATGCTGACGCGGCGAACCAATCAGGCTGGAGCCTTTGTCGGAGTGGGCATTTCGTTCGTCGTGGCATATTTCTTACAAACCATCCAAGTGCCCATTCACTACTCCGGACTTGGGGCGCTGATCACCCTGAGCTGTGTTTTGACCGGTTATGCGGCAAGCTTTCTCCTCCCGGGATGTCCGAAGAACCTACAGGGATTGACGCTTTGGGATCTGAAACGCCCTGCAATAATCGAGCCTCCGAAAGATTGCTTGGCCGCCATTAACGACGAAGCCAATCCGGCTTGATTCAAAGACCTAAAAATCCATGAATCAATCCCATACGACCATGATGTTTGTTTCATTCGCTCCGGTAGTTTTGCTAGTCCCACTCTGCGGGGCCGCAAGGACGGTTTACCTCGCAACTTCGAAATGACTGTATGATCGACAACCCGATACTCACCGGATTTCATCCCGATCCCTCGATCTGCCGCGTCGGCGAGGATTTTTATATCGCCACATCCACCTTTGAGTGGTGGCCGGGGGTTTGCATTCACCATTCGCGCGACCTCCGGAACTGGCGGTTGGTCGGCCATGCGCTCGATCGCACCTCGCAGCTTGACATGCGCGGCTGTCCGAATTCCGGCGGCATTTGGGCACCGTGTCTCACGCATGCGGACGGGCTTTTCTGGCTGGTTTACACGAATGTCCGCGCCCACGGCTCGAACGTCGTGCACGACACGCCGAATTTTCTCGTCACCGCCGAGCGCATCGAGGGACCGTGGAGCGAACCGGTTTACCTGAACTCCAGCGGATTCGATCCGAGCCTCTTTCACGACGCCGATGGCAGGAAATACATCGTGCAGATGCAGGCAGGCGAGGCCGGCACTCCGCGTCGCTTCGACGGCATCCTTCTTCAGGAATACGATCCGGAGAAGCGCCGCCTGATCGCTGAACCGGTCAATATCTGGCCGGGCTCGCCCATCGGCATCACCGAGGGTCCGCATCTTCTCCGCAAGGACGGCTGGGTGTATCTCATCACCGCCGAGGGCGGCACCTCCGTGCGTCATGCGATCACCGTCTGCCGCAGCCGTTCGCTGGAAGGCCCCTACGAAGTCCACCCACAGAATCCCATCCTTACTGCGTTCCGGAAGGAAAACATGCCGCTTTGGTCGACCGGTCACGGATGTTCCGTGAACACGCCGCGCGGCGAGTGGTTCACGGTCCACCTCTGCCACCGCCCGCTCCAGCGTCCCGGGCGCATGGTGCTCGATCGGGAGGAAAATAAGGGCGCCCCGCTCGGCCGCGAGACCGCCATCCAGGCCCTGCGTTGGGATGCGGACGGCTGGCCGCGCCTTGCGCACGGTGACAATTCCCCGCGGCTCGAAGTGCCTGTCGATCTGCCGGCGCATCCGTGGCCGACCGAGCCGTCGCGAGTGGAATTTGTTGGCCCAGCCTTGCCCGAGGGTTATCACACGCTTCGCGAACCGGGCGCACCAGACTGGCTCCGCTTCGACCGCCACCCCGGATACCTCAGCTTGCGTGGACGCGACTCGCTGAACTCCAACTTCGACCAAAGCCTAGTCGCGCGACGGCTCAAGCACTTCAATGCGAGCGCAGTCACCCGCGTGCATTTCGCGCCAGAAACCTTTAAACAGTCTGCCGGTCTTATCGCGTGTTACGACCGGCTGCACTACCATTTCTTCCGCATCACCGGCGCCGGCCCCGGTCTCGCCAAGCTCGGCGTCTATTCCTCAGCGTTCGACAAGCTCTCGCGCTACGAGGTCGCCGAGTTCCCTGTCGAACAGGCCGCGGCCGGGATCGAGCTCCGAATGGAAATGCGCGGCGTCGAGCTGCGTTTCGCCTGGCGGTTTCCCCGCGGTGATTGGCAACTGGTGGACCGGATATTCGAATCCACGCAGATCGGCGACTGGGCCTCCCCGCAGGGCGGTTTTACCGGCACTTTCTGGGGTGTGTGTTGTCAGGACCTCGCCACCCGTTCGGCTTGGGCAGACTTCGCGTTCTTCGACTACCAAACCCTCTGACCTCATGCGCCACCCTCTCCCCATCAGCTTCATCCTGCATCGCCGCACTCCCATGCGCTCGATCCGCGGCCCCCTCCTTGACAAAATCAACCAGTTCAACTAGTTTTATGACATGGAAACCATCACCGTCGGGGCCTTCGAGGCCAAAACGAATCTATCGAAGCTGCTGGACGCGGTTGAGGCGGGGAAGCGGGTGGTTATCACGCGTCATGGCAAGCCTGCGGCGGAGTTGCAATCTCCGGCGGCAACAAAACGCCCAAAGCGAGGGTGTGCCAAAGGTCCGGGATTTTACATGGCCCCGGATTTTGATGAGCCGCTGGAGTGTTTTAAGGAATACATGTGAGCTGCCTGATCGATACCAATGGCTGGATTGCCTTCTTCGAGGACAGTCCGCAACTGAGTTCTGCGGCGGCCGATCTTATCGAAGCGAAGGAACCGTGTTTCGTCAGCATCGTCAGCGTCTGGGAAGCGGGGATCAAAGTGGCTCTCGGCAAATTGAAACTGCCCTACGACCTTCGCAACGATCTACCGCGGCTGCTCGACGAGAACGGGTTTCAGCTTTTGCCGGTGGAGATCGACGACGCGACCGGGGTCTGCGATCTGCCGCATCAACATGGCGATCCATTCGACCGCATGATGGCCGTGCAGGCGATGCGGCGGAATCTGCGGGTGATCAGCTGGGATCCGGTTTTCGAAAAATACGGTCTACGCCGGATTTGGTAGTTCAGGCTGCTTCATTGGGCTGCCCCCGAGTCCGTGCGGTGCTTGCCCTGGTTTTGTGTCGTCCGAAATGCGGCGTTTCGTCGGCAACGCGGGAGGAATTGCATGTTCCGCGTCCACTAAAACTATGAACTCCAGCCTCACGAGCTCCGAAGGATGAAACCGACAACCACCTCGTTCCTACCCTCAGAGATCCGGCTCGCACCGGGCCTGTTTCTTGATCGCTTCAATCTGGTCCGCCGTTACCTGCTCTCACTCAAATCAGCGCAGTTGCTGCGGAGTTTCCACTTGGAGTCCGGTCTGGTCGATTGGTCGGTGGTCGGCGGCACGGATACCCAGCAGGACCCGGAGGCGCACAGAGGATGGGAGGCACCGTCCTGTCAGTTGCGTGGGCATTTTCTGGGGCACTGGCTCTCGTCCGCCGCCCAGGTCGTAGCGCTGACCGGCGATGCGGAACTCAAGGGCAAGGCCGACCACATCGTCGCGGAACTTGCGAATTGCCAAGAAGCCAACGGGGACGGGTGGTTGGGACCGTCGCCGGAGAAGTATCTCGATTGGGTGAGGCAGGGGCGTGTGGTCTGGGCGCCGCAATATGTCCACCACAAGACGTTCATGGGGCTGCTGGACATGCATGTCTTCACCGGCAATGCGCAGGCCCTGGAGCTGGCCGTGGCTTTTGCCGGTTGGTTCCACCGCTGGACCGCCCCGTTCAGCCGCGAGAAAATGGACGACGTCCTGGACTCCGAGACGGGCGGCATGCTCGAGGCCTTTGCCGACCTGCAGCACCTGCGCCCCTCGCAGATGAACCTCGATCTGATCGAGCGTTACACGCGCGGACGGCTTTTCGATCCCCTGCTGGAGGGCCGTGATGTGCTCACCAACATGCACGCCAACACCACCATCCCTGAGGTGCTCGGCGCGGCGCGCTGCCATGAAGTCCTTGGCGGCGAACGGTGGCGTCGCATCGTCGAGGCCTATTGGGATCTGGCGGTCGAACGCCGTGGTGCGTTCTGTACGGGTGGCCAGACCGCCGGGGAAGTGTGGAATCCGCCCGGCCAACTCGCCGCGCGGCGCGGCCCGAGAAACCAGGAGCACTGCACGGTTTACAACATGATCCGCTTGGCGGACTGCCTTTTCCGCTGGACCGGCGAGGCCCGCTATCTCGATTACATCGAACGCAACATCTACAACGGCATCCTCGCTCAGCAAAACCCCACGACCGGCATGGTGGCCTACTTCCTCCCGATGGAAGCCGGTGGCCAGAAGAAATGGGGGCATCCCACGCGGGACTTCTGGTGCTGCCACGGGAGCATGGTCCAGGCGCATCCGATGCTCCAACGGATGGTTTGCTACCGCACCGAAACCGGCGTCTTCATCGGCCAGTTTATCCCCTCCACCCTGCGCACTTTGATCGAGGGAACCCCGGTCTCCCTCCAGATTGAAATCGACCGCCAGGCCGGCCATGTTCATACCCTGAAGCCCGGAACGTCCGCGATGGAACAGCCAGCCTTGCGGCCTTCCACTTGGCGCATGGTTCTCCGGGTAAGCTGCGAGGCGGCGAAGCGATTCACACTGCAAGTCCGCGTCCCGGAATGGACGCAGGGCACGCCCCGTCTCGAAGTCAATGGCGACGCTGCTCCAGTGGAAGCCAAGGTCGGAGTCCTCGCATTGAAACGCGAATGGCGTGAGGATACCGTTATCATCGAGTTTGATAAAGTGCTCCGCAGCGAGCCACTTCCGGACGAACCCCGCACCGTCGCCTTCCTCGACGGGCCGGTCGTGGTGGCCGGATTGATCCCGGAGGAGGTGAGACTTGAATGCCACGCGGCGGATCCCACCTCGGTGCTGGCTCCCTCAAATGAACGGGAATGGGGGCGCTGGAACTCCGACTGGCGCACGGTCGATCAGCCGAAAAACTTCCGCCTCACACCGCTCCACCGGGTAGTGGACGAGCCCTATACGCTTTATTTCCCCATTCAAACCGGAACCAAGGTCGGCCCATGAACACTATTCAAACCATCGAGCGCGGATGCCAGCGTCTCAGCCGCGAGCGCCTCGCGGAATATCGGCAACTCGGCTACGGCATGTTCCTTCACTTTGGCATGCCCACCTTTGAGGGGGAGATTCCCGATGGCAACGCCGGCAAGATCAACCCCTACCGGGCGGTGCCAATCGAGTCCTACCATCCCGCCCGGCTGGATGTGGACCAGTGGGTCCGCACCACCAAGCACCACAACGGCTTCTGCCTCTGGCCCAGTCGGCAGACGGACTACCATGTCGGTAACAGCCCGGTGCCCATGGATGTCGTCGGCGCGTTTGTCGAGGCCTGCCACCGCCACGGTCTTGTGCCGGGCCTTTATTACGCGAGCTGGGACGAATACGAACCGCACCGCTTTGGCAGCAAGGTCGCATCCGAGGTCGGTTGGGGCAACGACTACACCACCCACGCCTACCGCCAGTTCCAGCTCGCCCAGATCGAGGAATTGCTGACCAGCTACGGCTCAATCGACTACTTCTTCATCGATATCCCGCGCTACCTCGGACCCGAGGGCCGCATCGTGCAATACGAACAAATAGCCCGCCTCCAGCCGCGGTGCGTCATCAGTTTCAACCAGGGCTTTAGCTCCGGCGACACGCTCGACACCCGTGAGTCGTGGCCGACTGATATCTGCACGATGGAGCGCCGGCTACCTTCCCATCCCTTCCATCCGCAGCAGCGCTATGAGGAGCGCTGGATGTTGAAGTTGCCCGGCCGCGGCGAGGAAAAGGAACCGTGGTTCATCCCCGGCGAGGTCTGCGACACCATCGGCCGCGAGTGGTTTTTCCGCGCAGACGACGTCCCGCGCAGCGACGCCGAACTGCTCGGCATGGCCCTCGTCTGCCGCGAGCGCGGCGTAAATTTTCTCCTCAACGTCCCGCCCGACGCCGACGGCCTCATTCCCGAAATGGATGTTTCCGCATTGCGCCGCCTGAGTGACAACCTTGCTCATTTTCCCACCGTCCAGTGAAGCGCATTCTGCCTGCATTGTTCGTCTCCGCCATGACCTCCCTCACCAGCCCTGCCGTTACTCTGCACGTTTCTCCCTCGGGTGATGACTCCGCACCAGCGCACCCTCACCACTTCCGTATTCAGCCCAGCAACGACCGCTGGATATCGGTATGTCCCCAACGAACCCCTAACGCTTCACAGAGCCCCGAATCATGAACGCCCCAATCGAACGCTACCGCTCCTGGCACTACGGCCTGTTCATCCACTACAGCCTCGCGACCTATCACGACCGCGAATGGGCGACCGGGCATGAGGATCCTGCGACATTTCGTCCGACGCACCTCGATTGTGCCCAGTGGGCCGCCGCTGCGAAGGATGCCGGCATGGGCTACGGCGTTTTGACGGCGAAACACACCGACGGCTTTGCCCTGTGGCCGACAAAAACTTCGGCGAATTATACCGCAACCGCGCTGCGGAACTTCCGCGACGGCCGAGGCGACCTCGTGCGTGAATTCCTCGATGCCTTCCGTGCGGCCGGGCTGGGAGCCGGGCTCTACTACTGCCTTCCCGGAAACTTCTCCGGACAACACCTCCCCTCCGGTGCCACCGACTTGCACGGTCTCGCGCCGGAGGCGGGGGATGACATGGTTGGCTTCATCCGCGCTCAACTGCAGGAACTCCTCACCGGCTACGGTCCGATTGACGTGCTCTGGATCGACCAGTTCGACAACCCCTACACGGGAGCCGCATGGCCTGCGCTGCACGATTTTATCAAGTCACTCCAACCCGGGTGCGTTCTCGTGGCAAACAACTGCCAGATCGCGGGGCAGACCGACATCTTCAGCTATGAATACCCGTGGATGATCACCCGGGAACCACACCGCGCCCTGCCGCCGGAGGGGAACACGATTCCCGCCGAAGTCTGTGACACGCTGGTGCCCGGCTGGTTCTGGCGCAGCGGCAACGTGCCAATGAAATCCGCCGCCGATACCGCTGCACTCATCCGCATTTGCCGCGAGCGCAATGCCAACTACCTTCTGAACGTCGGCCCTGATCGTTCGGGCCGCATCCCAGATGATGTTCAAAGCCGGCTCGCGGAAATTCGCGCCATGATCTCATGAAACCTTGTGCCATTGGCATCCTGCTTCTCTTCGCTGCTGCGGGTCCGATTGCTGCGGCTCCCGGCGTGCGCGCGAAAGTCACTGCCGCCGGACAATCGGCCGAGTCCGCGCCGCACCAACCGATCCTTTCCCTGCCTTCCTCTGGACCCGCCGCCGCCACGCTGACCGCGGAGGCGTTCGGCTTCACGCCGGGGAATTTCACGTGGACGGTTGTGCCGCCGGAGCAGGTGAAAGAACAACACATCCACGCCGCCAAGGCCGTGCCGGTTCTTAGTGCGGAGAGCGGGCGGCAGGTCACGGTCGAGTTTCCCGAGCGCGGGATTTACCAGCTTCTTCTCAGCGCGACGGACGGTCCATCGAACGCCACAGCACAGGTGTGGGTGAACGTTTGGGACCGTCACGACGGACTTGATCCGCTGGGTGACATCGGTCGGAATCCGGGCCTCAAGCCACCCGCATCGCTCCGCCAGCTCTCGCCCGATCCCGGGCCTTATTCGCATCCGCGTCTGCTCTTCAGCGACGCCGACTGGCCAGAGATGCGCGCACGTTCCATGTCGTCCACCGAGGTGATGGACGCCCTCGATCGCCTGCGCCAACAACTCGACAAGAACTTCGACGCCCCCGACGGAAGCCTCCGGTGCTATGCCGACGCACTCATCGAGTGGGCGGATCGCGGGTTCTCGGAGGAATTTTACAGAAACTCGGTCGAGCCGCTCCGCATTTTCTCCGACCGTAAATACCTTGGCCGCGATCCTGCCAATCATCTCCCGGATGCCCTCGCGGTCGCCGGATATCTTGGCTGGTTGCAAAGCGATCCCTCGCTTGGAGCGGAAGGCGCCGCCGACCCGGAACGTCAACATTCGCTCGCGAAAATCGCCGCCGCCGCCGCCCGTGCGGAACTCACCCGCCAGCGGCTCGGTCTCGGTCCGGACCTCGTCGGCGCTCCGGCCATGGCGTTCGTTTACGACATCCTCTACGACAGCATGACTCCCGCGCAGCAGAAGGACCTGCGCGACTATCTCTATGCGATGGGATACGGATTCTCCAACACTGGCGGCGGCGGCATCGACCGCAAAGCGCGGCCGACGCCCGAGCGGTATTTTGCGAACGGAGATTTTCCGAATCTCTCGGACTCCGTGATCCTCCCGGCGCTGGTGATCGAAGGCGAGGAAAAGGATGTGAGTCCCGAAGTTGTAAATGCAGCAATCCCCGTGGCGGAATCCTCCGCCGGCCCTGCCGCATGGCCGAATGCCTCCCCGGCGACGCTGTGGAATCTCTACCGGATGATGCGCTGGTATTCCGAATTTTTTGTCACTCCATGGGGGTCTCCGTTGAACCACCATGCCTACTTCGAAGCCAGCAGCGGCAATTCCGGTCCCGCCATGCTCGCGCTCGCCCGGCGCGGACAAAATGGATTCGTCACCACAAATTGGTATCAGGCGTCGTTCCACGTCTTCAACAACCTGCACCCCGGGTCGCCCGACGAGCCACCCGTGCTCTGGGATCACCACGACGGCATGGGATTCGGCAACGGCATCGCGGGATATGCCGGACGGTATCTCTCGCGCTACATGTATCCCGACGATCCGCTCATGGATGTTGTTTATCCGGTGTTCCGGAATGAGATTTCCATCGATTTCTACACGGCGCTCTTTCATGTCGATCGCCCGAACTCCTCCGCCGCGGAGGTCGCCAAGGAAAAAGCCATCGCGCTCACGCACTTCGACCCGTTCCGTGGAGCCGCGACGACGCGGAATTCGTGGAAGGACAACGATCTCTCGCTGTATTTCGAGTGCCGCGCGGACGTCCAGGGACACATGCATGCTGAAGCGAATAACTTCTCGCTCTACGCGCTCGGCCGCCCCTGGAGCACACCTCCCGGCTATCACGTCACCATCAACGACGCCGCTGCCACCGTGCTCATCCGGGATCCGGCCCTGGCCTCGGATCCCGCAACGGAAGGCTACGTGGGACAGGCCCCGAGTGCGGCGACGATTACCGTCGACCGGAACCAATTCCCGACCGCGCCTGGAAGGTTTCTTGAAGTGACGGATGACGCCGCAGGGCATTGGACGCTCTTTGCCGGCGACGCCAGCCCGGCCTACAATTTTGCGTTCGAAAGCGGACGCCCTGCGGAGGATACCGGTCTCAAACTCTCCAGCTTTTTCTTCCCCGGCGCCGTGAATGCCATGTTCCCCGAAGGCACGGGCGAGGCGATGGAAAAGACGCTCCAAGTCGGCAATACCGCCTACAATCCCGTGGACTACGCGTTCCGCACCGTATTGACGATGCGTGGGGAACGTCCGTATGTGCTCGTCATCGACGACATCCGGGCCAAGGGCGGGCAACCGCGCGACTACCGGTGGAACCTCCCCGCGTTTGGCCGGAAGGCCGTGGAGACGCTCCGCATGCAGGATGGCGCGACCGCGACCGAAGCCGTTCTCTACCACGAAGAGGATGCGGCGGTCGGCCCCCGCCTCCTCGTGCGAGAGGTCGGGAGTTCCTCCACCAAGGGCCAGCCCCCGATCGCCCACGAGATGCGCCTCGACGGTGACGACCGGCTCGACATCGGAGTCGACAACAACAGCAAACGCTACACCTACGTGCGGAGCAATCGGCTGCTCATCACGCGTGAGAATGTCCCATCACCTGATTTTAAAGTTTTGCTCTTCCCCCACCCATCCGGGCAGGAGCTTCCGGCCACATCGTGGAATGCGGACCGAACCGTCCTGACGATCGATCTTAAGAACGGCTTCGCCGACCGCATCACCTTCGATAGCACCGGCACCGACCACCACACCCGGATCACCGGCTTCACACGCACCCGGAAGGGGGGCGCGCCGCCGACCCTCGTCCTTCCTCGAGACCTTGCCGCGACCGCCTCGGGCCAGACCCCGGCCTTCGACGGCCGCGACGGGGCGTCCGTGGATTTCGCGGTCACGGCAACGGACGAGTCCGGATCGCCGGCAGCAGTTGCCCTGAGTGTGACCGGAGGCAGCACCTTCCCCGTCGGGGTGACTACCGTCCACGCCACAGCGACGGACACCCTTGGACAAATCGCGTCCAGCCAATTTACCATCACCGTCACTCCTCCCACACCATGATTCTCCGCCTCCTCACACTCCTCGCTGCCATCACTTGCACATCCATCCCCGCCGCGACGCCACGAAGTCCGGAGAATCAGGTTTTCCAGTTTGCATGGTCCGGGGAATCCACGCCGCCGGACGGGCTGCCGTCGCGCAAGGCGACGCTTTATCTGTGGATTCCTGAGAAATGCGAACGCCTCCGCGGCCTGGTAATCATGGCGACAAATGTCCCCGAGCACATGCTGGTCGGGCATGATGCGATTCGCGAGGCCTGTCGGCGGAATGATCTCGGGTTGGTCTGGTCGGTTCCGACCTTCTGGAATTTTGCAAAGGGCTACAAAGGTCGCGATGACGTGCAGGTTGGTTTTCTCGATGAGCTCCTGAAAGGGCTCGCCGACGTCTCCGGTTATGAGGAAGTCGCGACCGTGCCGTGGCTTCCTATCGGTGAGTCCGGCCACCTGCTCATGGTGGTCGGGTTGCTCGATGAACGCCCGGAGCGATGCATCGCGGGCATCTGCGTGAAGAACCCGCACTATCCGGTCAAAAACCGGGATGTCCCTCTCCTCTGGACACTCGGCACCGGCCAGGAATGGGGGCAAAAGGATGGAGATCTCCGCGCGAGCTGGGATTCGGCGCCGGGGAGTTTTGTCAATTGGGGGCGCACACGCGAGGGAGCCAAATGGCCGCTGAGCATCATCATCGAACCCGGCACCGGTCATTTTTATTGCTCGGATGCGATGACCGAATACTTCGGCGAATACATCGATGCAGCCGTCGAGGCCCGCCTCGGGCCGGACGGGTTGGTCCCAACCGATCTGCATACCGGCTGGGTGGCCAACCTCCCGCTGCCGGAGGTTGTCGATGAGCCACCGATTGCCTACTCCGGGGCGACTCCCGAGCAACGCAAAGGGGCCTGGTTTTTCACGGAGAAACTTGCCGCTGATGCGCAGAAGATTTCGCGGACCAACTGGGAGGCGGGGACGTCGTTGCCGGGGTTTGTTGCCGGCGAGGGAACGACCGTGAAGCCGTTCAGCTTTAATTCGGTGACCGAGGTGACCGTGACGACCGACAGTGTGTTTGATGTGAACGCGGAGTTCTTGTCCGTGATTCCAGAAGGTTTCAAAGCCGCGGGCGCGCCCCTTGCCAAAGCGACACCCCCGCCTTCGGTTGAGTGGATCTGCGGGCCGTTTGCACCCACCGGCGACGGACGTTTCCGCATCGCGCTCGATCGCACCTGGAAAACCGGGGCCGCGTCCTACCTGATTGCAAAAAGCGCCGGGGATGCAACCACACGCCCGGCGGTGCAGCCCGCTGCAGTGAAGCTGATGGAAAACAAAGATGGTGCGCCGCAGCAGATCACCTTTGAACCGATTGGGAGTCTGAATGTTGGCACCGCACCTGTGCCACTGCACGCAACGTCAGATTCCGGACTGCCGGTTGAATTCAGCGTGATTTCGGGACCGGCCGTGATCCGTGATGGCAGGCTCGAACTCACGCCGATTCCGCCGCGGACCAAATTTCCGATTGAGGTCACAGTCGCGGCATGGCAATGGGGCCGCGCCTCCGAACCCAAAGTCAAAACCTCCGACATGGTCACCCAAACCATTCAGGTCAGGCCGTAGCCAATGCACAGAATTCTTCATGTCTCCATGGGCCGCCGTTGCGGAGCCGACGGATCCCCGAACGACCCGTTTGGCACGATCCAGGCGGCGGCCTGTCAGGCCCGACCGGGAGATGAGGTTGTTGTGCATGCCGGCGTTTATCGGGAAAGGATTGACCCGCCGCGGGGCGGCACGTCGGACGACCAGCGCATCACCTTCCGCGCAGCCGATGGCGAGCGGGTGGAGATTCGGGGCTCGGAGGTAATCAAGGGCTGGGAGCCGGTGGAGGGAGAGGTCTGGAAGGCGACCATTCCTGATTCCGTTTTTGGCGATTTCAATCCGTTCGCCGACCACATTCAGGGCGACTGGTTCACCTCGAAGGGCCGTCCGCATCACACCGGCGCGGTCTATCTCAAAGGTGATGGGATTTCCGAAGCCGCAAGTCTTGAGGAAGTGCTGCGTTCCGCTGAGCCGGTCCCGCTCTGGTTTGCGAGTGTGGACGCCGATGGGACAACCGTCTGGGCGCGTTTCGGGAAGGCCGATCCGAACGGGGAGGAGGTTGAGATCCATGTTCGGCGTACTGTGTTTTATCCCTCCCGCACCGGAGTCGATTTCATCACGGTGCGGGGGTTTGTCATGCGGCATGCGGCCACGCCGTGGGCTCCTCCGACAGCGGAGCAAATCGGCGTGATCGGCACCAACTGGAGCAAAGGCTGGGTCATCGAGCAGAATGTCATCAGCGATTCGACGTGCTGCGGAATCGCTCTGGGAAAGAATGGCGACGCGTGGGACAACCAGTCGGCCAACTCAGCAGAGGGCTACAATCAGACGATCGCGCGTGCCCTGTCGGCCAATTGGAAGCGTGGGGAGATCGGCCATCACATCGTGCGCAACAACACCATAACCCGCTGCGGGCAGGCTGGAATCGTCGGAAGCCTCGGCGCGGCATTCAGCGAGATCCGTGGCAATCATGTTTACGATATCTGGAGCAAGCGCCTGTTCGAGGGAGAGGAAATGGCCGGCATCAAATTTCATGGAGCCATTGATACGATGATCAAACGCAATGTGGTTCATCATGCCGGCCGCGGCCTCTGGCTGGATTGGATGAGCCAGGGCACCCGGGTCAGCAGCAATCTTTTCTATTCGAACACCGTGGATGATCTCTTCATGGAGGTGAACCACGGCCCCCACCTTGTGGATAACAACTTCTTTCTCTCGAAGGTCAGCCTGCGGGATTGGTCGGAAGGCGGCGCTTACGCGCACAATCTTTTTGCCGGGAAGATCAGTGTTCTTCCGCAGGGCCGCCGGACTCCCTTCCACCTGCCTCATTCCACGGCGCTGCTGGGCGTTGTGGATTTTCAAAATCTGGACAATCGATTTTTCAACAACGTCTTCATCGGAGAATGGCCATCCAGGCAAGGGTGGGCGCACTTCGAGTATGGCCGCTCCGGATATGGGCTCTGGCCATACGGCGACTACAAGGCAACCCTTGCCACAGGGGGAAACCTTTATTACTGCGGAGCCCGTCCATGGCAGGAGGAAACCGGAGCCACCGAAATATCGGACACGGACCCCGGCTTGCAGCTGACCGAAGATGACAACCGCGTCGGGTTGAGCTTTCACCCCGGACCGATCGAGGCCATCCGCCAGGCAAGGTTGGTGACGACGGCCTCTCTGGGCATGGCCGTCACCCCCCGGGCGCCGTACGTGAATCCCGACGATTCACCGCTTGCGATCGATTTCGATTTTCGCGGAATGCCGAGGAGTGCGGATCACCCGACCCCGGGACCTCTCGAGGCAACGGATGGTGGCCGCTTTTCCATCCAGGTCCGGACCGAGAAAACAGGCGGCGTATCGCTCGCACCTGACTCGAAATAAATCCCCCTCCACTCCATCCTTGGACCCCGCACTATGATGAAAAAATCTCCGCCCGGTTCTTTCCCGCATTTCTCCCCGCCAGCGGTGATTTGGGATGCTCCCTCCGCCGACGGTCCGGCGGATTCCATGCCCGTTGGCAATGGTGACATTGGGCTGAATGTCTGGGTCGAAAAGTCGGGAGACCTCGTTTTCACGATCGGAAAGACCGACTCATGGGAGGACAATGCGCGCCTTGCGAAAGTCGGGCAGGTCCGCGTGAAGCTGGATCCCGCACCGGAGATGTTGGTCTTTCGGCAGACTCTTTCGACAGCGACCGGCGGGATCGTTGTTCATTTTCAATCGGGCAAAGACGGGATTCCGGGACCAATGACCACGATCCGGCTTTGGGTGGATGCCAATCACCCGGTTGTTCATATCGAAATCCAGTGTCCAGTCGCGATGCGCGCGACGGCTTTGATCGAGCTCTGGCGGACCGCCCGCGAGGCCCTGCCATCCATCGAGATGAGTGATGTGAATTTTTCCCACACGGCTCCCGGCAATCAAGCGCAGCCGACCTTCGTGGAGCAGGACACATTCTTGGAACCGTCGGATGAGGGAATCGGATGGTATCATTTCAACACCCGATCGCATGGCCCGCGCGAGACGTTGGAACATCAGGACATTGCGGGAATCCCGGGTTGGACGGACCCGATTCTTCACCGCATCTTCGGCGCGCTCATCCGGGCCGGATCGCCGCACACGAGGACGGCATCCTCGATCACAACCGGGGAGGCGACTGCCCATCAGTTCGACATCCATGTTTTGACCAAGCACCCCTCGAGCCCCGACGATTGGCGGGAGTCGGTGATTGCGCAAGCCCGGCAGATCGAAGCAATCCCTGCCGCAGCGCGGCGCGCCGCGCATGAAGCCTGGTGGCGGGCCTTCTGGAACCGCAGCCACATTGGCATTACACCATCGTCAGCCTGTGCCGATCCGGCGGCAGCCCTCGAGGTCGCGGAGGCATGGGCGTTGCAGCGCTTCATCACGGCCTGCGGCGGACGCGGAGAATTCCCCATCAAGTTCAACGGCTCGATCTTCACCATGGCATGGCCGGAGAAGCCCGGCGGCCCGGATTACCGCCGCTGGGGTCCTGGGTATTGGTGGCAGAACACGCGCCTGCCGTATGCCGGCGCACTGGTGGCCGGAGACGTGGACGTGCTCGAACCGCTTCTGCGCCTGTATGCAGGCGCGGTCCGCGATGTCTCGCTACTGCGTGCCGAGCGCCACTTTGGATATTCGGACGCACTTTACCTGCCGGAGTGTGTCTATTTCTGGGGAGCAAATTTTCCCGAAAGCTACGGCGATCCGCCCGCGCGGGAACGCGAGGACAAGCTGCAAAAAAGCGGGTGGCACAAGCGCGAATGGGTCGCGGCGCTGGAGTTTGCGCATTTGCTTTTTGACATTCACGCCCATACCGGGGACGAGGCATTCCTGCACGGGAAGGTGCTGCCGTTTGCCTTGCCTGCGTTGCGTTTTTTCGACCGCTATTATGGCAATGGCCCGGATGGTCGGATGCGCATGGAACCGGCCCAGGCGCTTGAGACGTTTTGGGAAGCAGTGAATCCTGCGGAATTGGTTGCGGGCCTTCATGTGGTCACTGCCCGCGTGCTGGCGCTTCCTCACACCGTATTGAAAGGCGAAGTCCGCGCGTGGGTGACCGAGTTGTCCGCACGGCTGCCAGAGCTTCCGGTCATGGAAACGGAAGGCGTCCGCCAGCTTGCGCCAGCTGAAGAATTCGGCCTGCCGAAAAATTCCGAGGTTCCCGAACTCTATGCGGTCTGGCCCTTCCGGCTGGTTTCCTTCGAAAAACCCAATGCCCATCTCGGCCTCGCCGCGCTGGATCGACGCCAGTTCCGGGGTGCCGTGGATTGGCGGCAGGACGAACTTTTTATGGCCACCCTCGGGCGCGGGGAAGAAGCGCGGGATTACCTCGTTTACCGCGTTCGTCAACGTGGCATGGACCTCCTGCGCGGAGCCTCGTACCCGATGAGGTTTCCGGCCTTCTGGGGTCCCGGCTACGACTGGGTGCCCGAGCAATGCCACGGCGGAGTCATCCAGGCCGCCGCCCAATCCATGCTGCTCCAATCGGAAGGCGACCGGATTTTCCTGCTCCCGGCATGGCCGACGGATTGGGATGTGCATTTCAAACTGCACGCCCCTCAGCGCACCGTCGTCGAGGTCGAGGTGCGCGACGGGCGCCTTGTCCGGCTGGAGGTCCATCCCGCCAATCGTCGCGCGGACATTGAGATTCCGGAGCGATATTTATGAAGGCCCTCATTCCCTTCATCACCCTGCTTGTCCAAACGCTCTGCGCGGCGGAACCAGCTATCACGAAGGATCCGGTGGCCGTCACTTCAGGCTCCGATTCATGGACCGTGGAGAGTCCGTTTCTCCCGGGCAAAAACAAGATCGAGGTCCTGCTGCCCAAAACTCTGGCAGAGGGGCGCAGGTATCCGGTGGTTTGTGTTCTTCCGGTCAACGCCGGCACAAAAGGCGACTGGGGCCACCCCTTGGAGGAAGCAATGCGGCATGATCTTGCCGACCGTCATCAGGCCATTTTTGTCGTGCCCTCGTTTCCCGTGCTGCCATGGTTCGGTGACAGCGCGACGGATCCGAGGATGCGGCAAAACCGTCACCTCTCCGAATGTGTCGTGCCCTTCATTGACGCGACTTACCCCACCCTTGCCTCGCCAGATCGGAGGGCGCTCATCGGCTTCAGTAAGTCCGCCCTCGGAGCCCTTCAGCTTTTCATTCTCGAACCCCAAACCTTCGGGGCCGTCGCGGTTTTTGAAAATTGGTGGGGAGTGCCCGATGCCACCCAATGGGAAAGCTGGGGGTTCGCCGTCTGCTACGGAACCCGCGAAAATTACGATGCCCTCGACCCGCAAAAACTCCTCCCAAAAAACAAAGACCGCCTGCACGAAAGCAAATGCCCCATCGCCGTTTTGATCGGAGGCCCGGGTCCGCGCACCGGCACGGAACTCCTCCTCTGGCAACTCCGCAACGACGCCATCCCGCACACCGAAATCCGCAATACGACCTGGGGCCACAGCTGGACCAGTGGATGGCTGCCCTTCGCGGTGGAGGCGGTCCTCACGCGTCGCCCATGAACCCCCTATCTGCCTCCTTCCAATCACCTCCCGAGGGCTTCGGCGAGGTGGCTTTTTACTGGTGGGTTGGGGGGAAACTCGATCGCGAACGCATTCGGTGGCAACTCGACCAGCTTGCCGGCGCGAAGATCTCCGGTTTGCAAATCAACTACGCACACGGCCCGACCGGCGGTATCAGTTGGGGGCTGACCTACCCCAGCGACCCTCCCCTTTTCTCGGAGGAATGGTGGGAACTCTTCGCCTGGTTCAAGGGTGAGGCCAACGCGCGCGGCATGGCCGTGAGCCTGAGTGATTACACGCTGGGAATCGGACAGGGCTGGTTCTGCGACGAGATCATCCGCGATCCCGGTTTGCGCGGCAGCGTGCTCGAGGCGGTGGTGCTCGAAGCGGATTCCGACATGTCCGCCACATGGACGCCAGACACCCTCGCCGCGTATGCGGTGAAGGGCGGGGGCGAGAGTTTTGGCACCCTGCCGCGCCGTCTGCGACCGTTCTCCGGGGGGGTGGCCTCGCTGCCGGACGAGACCGTCGTGGTCGTGCGCGCTGTGACACGTCCGCACTCGCTCGACCCGATGAATCCCGAGGTGGGGCGCCGGTACATCGCCGGCTTTTTTCAGCAGTTCGAGGATCGATTCCCGGGTGAATGCGGGAGCGGGTTGAACTATTTCTTTTCCGATGAACTCGACCTCGGGGTCGCGGGCAATCTGTGGACCGCCCGCTTCGCCGACGAATTTCTCCGACGCAAAGGTTACGACCTCATGGATGAACTTCCGGCACTCTTCATCGACATCGGGCCTCGGACACCGAAGGTCCGGCTTGATTACCGCGACGTGATGGTTGCGCTGGAGGAAGAATCCTTTTTCCTGCCGATCTACGAGTGGCACGAGGCGCGCGGCATGACCTACGGCTGCGACCACGGTTGGCGAGGGCGAAAGCCGACCGAATTTGGCGACTACTTCCGCACGCAGCGCTGGAATCAGGGCCCCGGCTGCGACCAGCCGCGCCTTGAAGCTGATGTGGTGAAAAACAAGGTGGCCAGTTCCATCGCCCATCTAAACCAACGTCCCCGCACATGGCTGGAGGGGTTTTACTCCAGCGGGTGGGGCACAACTTCGGCCCAGATCGCCGACGCGGTGTTCCGGAACTTTGCCATGGGGCACAACCTCCTCACCCTGCATGGTCTCTATTACTCCACCCACGGCGGATGGTGGGAATGGGCGCCGCCCTGCAACCACTTCCGCATGCCCTACTGGCCGCATTTCAGGAGATTTCTAGAATGTAGCGAGCGCCTCTCGTTCCTCCTCTCGCGCGGAGTGCATGTCTGCAATATCGGCATCCTTTATCCCGTCGCCGCAACCGAAGGCGGGCCGGGAGGAGCCGCGTCATCCAAGGCAGCCTTTGAACTGGCAGAGGCTCTATACTCTTGCGGGATTGATTTCGACTTCATCGATTTTGAAACGCTGGAGAAGGCCAAGGCCGTTGACGGCGGGCTTGTTGTGTCAGGGGAAGCTTACCGTGTGCTGGTGATTCCGCCGATGCCGGTTATCCGCTTTTCCTCGATCGAGGCGGCGGAGCGGATGGCGGCAGCGGGAGGTCGGGTAATTTTTCTGGACAGACTGCCGTATGCCAGCGACCGCGCCGGGCGCGAGGACCCGGTTCTGAGGGATCGGTGCGAGACCCTCCTTGCTTCTGACCGGGTCCGGAGGATGTCAGTGAAAGAAGCGGCGGCCGCCTTAGCGGAAAGCGACAGGGATTTCCGTGTGCTGGAGGGTGATGGTCATCCGTTTGTCCAGCACCGTATCATCGAGGGGAGGCACCTGTTCTTTATTTATGGAATGGAGGCCGGTACCCTAGTGGAACTGCGGGCGACCGGCCGGGTCACGCGCTGGAATCCATGGGATGGAACGGAGTCGGTGCTCCCGGTCGAATCGGTCGCGGTGGATCGAACCCGTTTACGACTTCCTGAAGGACCTGCCACGCCCTATCTGATTTGGTTTGGCCCGGTGAGTGCGGAGGTGTCGGAGGTCCCGTGCGTGCGATCCGAAACCCGGACGATCGATGGGCCGTGGACCTGCGAAGCCGTTCCTTGTCTCGACAACCAATGGGGCGATTTCCGCCTGCCGGCGCACCAGGGTTTTATCGGACCGGAGATTCGCTTGGTGGATGTGGAAACGGCCGCTGGCAACTGGCAAAGCCACGCATGCGGCACCGGTCCACTCTACGAATGCTTCGAGTCGGAGGACAGCACCGCACTCCGCAAGCAACTTCTTTCCGGCGTCCCCATGAAAGGGAGACCGCTCCTTGCGTCGTGGCGTTGGGGATTACCCGATGATCCGGGATTCCAGGGCTGGCACGGTTTGAAAGGTCGCGTGCACGATGATCTCTTCTCGTTTGAGGGAACCGGGGTCACCCGTTTTTTACGCACCACCGTCCATGTCGAAGAAGACACGACGGCATACTGGAATCTGGGAGGATGCGCGCAGCCGGTCTCGGCATGGATGAACCGTCAGGCCATGGATACGGCTGCGCCCCTCGCACTCAGCCGGGGTAAGCACGAAGTGGTGCTGGAATTCCACAGCGGCGGACGCGGTTATGCCGTGCTCGCCACGGAAGAAATCTCCCCCGTGTCCGCAGAGCCCGCTTGGTTCGGTCCGTTGCAAACGCGATGGTTCAACAATCCCCGGGTGTTGCCGATGGGGCTGCCCGGGCAGGCGAGTGAAGCCATGCGGGTGCGTTTCCAAATTCCTCCCGGAACCCGTGCCTTCACCTGCGGCCTGCTCGGAGAGCTCTTGGAAATCCGCGTTGACGGCAGACTCGTCACAACGGAACACATCGTCCGCGATGCCACACGTTTTCCCTCAGTTGGCACAACGCTCTGGCGGGTGTGTCCGCCCGTTACCGCGAAGTCTGCAATGGTTGAACTTCATGTCCGCCCCCGGGCCGGTCTCTCAGGCGGACACGTCGTGCCGGACCCCGTCCTGCTCGATCTGGGTCCGTTCGAAGCATCACTGGGCGACTGGGCGGAGTGGCCGGGCTTCGAGTGCTTTTCGGGGGGCATGCGCTATACAGCGGATTTCGAAGCACCGGGGACATCGGGGCGAACCACCCTCGATCTGGGCGGGCTTTCTTCCTCCGCCGAGGTGTGGATCAACGGGGGATGCGCGGGTGTCCTTTGCGCTCCTCCATGGAGGATTGCCATCGATCCGTAGCTGCGCCCCGGACGGAACGAACTTGTCGTGGAGGTTCGCAGCGCGCTGTCCAACCACTACAAAACCATCCCGACCGAATACCGCGGCGAGGAGCGTTGCGGCCTCTTCGGACCGGTCCGCATCGAAACCAAGAAATGCCTCGCCGAAGTCCGCTCGCTTTCATAACCCCCACCACGCCACGCATCATGAAATCCTCGATAGTCCTGCACCCGAATTTCACCATCGGAACGGTTGACCCGCGGTTGTTCGGTTCCTTCATCGAACACCTCGGCCGCGCGGTTTACGGGGGCATTTTCGAACCCGGACACCCCATGGCCGACGCGGACGGTTTCCGCACCGATGTCATCGAACTCGTGAAGGAACTTCGTGTGCCGATCGTCCGGTATCCGGGCGGAAACTTCGTCTCCGGCTACCACTGGGAGGAGGGGGTGGGTCCGGTGGAGGAGAGGCCGCGACGGTTGGACCCGGCGTGGTTCACCCTCGAAAGCAACCGGGTCGGAACAAACGAGTTCGCTGCCTGGGCGCGCAAGGCGGGGGTGGAGGTCATGATGGCCGTGAACCTCGGGACTCGCGGGATCGACGCGGCGCGGAGCCTTGTCGAGTATTGCAACCATCCTGGTGGCAGCGCATGGAGCGACCTTCGCATCCGTCATGGCGCGAGGGAACCGCACAACATCAAGACATGGTGTCTCGGCAACGAGATGGACGGTCCCTGGCAACTCGGGCATGTCCCTGCGGAGGATTACGGCAAACTCGCTGCGGCAGCCGGTCGCGCCATGAAGTGGGTCGATCCTGGGATCGAACTCGTGGCCTGCGGCAGCTCCAGCTCGGGAATGCCGACCTTCCCCGCGTGGGAGGCCACGGTGCTTGAGCACACCTACGATGTCGTCGATTACATTTCACTCCACCGGTATCTCTCCAAATCGGGATGGACAGAAGGCGGCGGAGCGTCGATGGAGACGGCGGAGTTTGTCGCGCTGCCGCTGCTTGTGGATTCCTTCATCGAAACCGTTGTTGCCACCTGTGACCACATCCGGGCGCGCAAGCGGAGCAAAAAGTTGATGATGCTCAGCTTCGACGAATGGAACGTGTGGTATCACAGCCGCGCCGCCGATGCGAACGTCGAGCGCTGGAGCGAGGCCCCGCCGCTGCTTGAGGACATCTACACGTTTGAAGATGCGCTGGTGGTCGGCGGAATGCTGCTCTCGCTCCTGCGCCACTGCGATCGCGTCCGGATCGCCTGCCTGGCCCAGTTGGTAAACGTCATCGCTCCGATCATGACCGTGCCCGGCGGTCCGGCATGGCGGCAAACGATTTTTCATCCTTTCCGCGATGTCTCCCTGCTGGCGCGTGGAGATGTCCTTGACCTGCGCGTCTCCTCGCCGGACTACCAGGCCGGTTCGCTCGGGCCCGTTCCCACGCTCGATTCCGCCGCTGTCTGGAAAGCCGGGTCGGGCGAGCTCGTTGTCTTCGCCGTCAACAGGAGCGTGTCGATGGAACTCGAGATCGACCTCCGGGCCTTCCCGCAGGGCCTGCGCCTGCAGGAACACCGACACTTGATCTCAGAAGATCCCCTCGCGAGCACTAGTGCAGCCACGCCCGGGCGGGTCAGCCCCTCGGCAGGAGGCGGCGGCGAGTTTGTGAACTCCACATTCCGCACCCGCCTCGCACCGCTTTCGTGGAATGTCCTGCGCTTCGGCGCAGCAGACCGGTCTGATGCCTCCGCCTGAAAAAATCGCGCCGCGACGCAGCGGATCAGCTCCTTTTGGCCATCAGCATTGCTTCCAAATGCTCCCGCGACTTTATGAGATGCCTGGCAAGACGGGCTTCAGCCCCTTCCGCATTCCCTGACGCAATCAACCGATGAATCGCCCGATGATCGGCGAGATTTTGCCTCACCAGCGAATGGTCAGTGTAGGTTTCCTTCGCAAACCGCCTTCCAAGATCATCCATCAACCCCTTCATGATCCGATAAAACAGCCGGTGTCCTGTCAGTTCAACCATGGCGAGATGAAACTTAATGTCAGCCTCTCCAAATTTGCGGAGATCATCCACCGCTGCCTCCATCCGCCGGAGCGGCTCCTTCAATCGGTCCGCCGAACACTGCATCCCTGCCAACCGGCGAACGCAAAACTTCTCCACCATCAACCGCAAATCGAAGAGTTCGAAATAACCCGGAGCTTCGCTCACCAAGGAAGAATAAGCTTCCATCATCTCGCTCATCCCCCGCAATCCGGGCTCGGCTGAGAGATAACTGCCGCTGCCCCTGCGGCTTTCCACCACGCCGCGCGCTTTCAGCGTCTGTAACGCCTCCCGGATCATCGGCCGACTCACGCCGAGCCGCGCCGCAAGTGCAGATTCCCCGGGCAGCCGACTCCCGGGTTTATAACCACCCCGCTCGATCTCCAGTTGGATACTGCGGGTCAGTCCGGTTGCCCGGGATTTGGGCGCTCGGCCCACTGGTTTTTCGATTGACATCATCTAAGTTGTCTGACAACTTTGTCGGCATGCTTCTCCCTGGCAAGTATATTTTTCTGACGGGTGGTTCCACGGGTATCGGTCTTGACTGTGCCAAAGCCTATGCGGCAGAGGGTGCCCGGGTGGCGATTGTGGCACGGAATGGCGGGGAGGCCGAGCGGCAGGCCGCAGCGCTGGGTTCCGGTCATTTGGGATTTGGCTGCGATGTCTCGCAGGGGGGTGACGTGGAAGCGGCGATCGGGCGGGTCCTGGGCGAGTTTGGTCGTTTGGATGCGATTCACAATAACGCCGGCATTGCGACGCCGAGCAAGGCCCTGCACGAGACGACCGAAGACGAGTGGGATGCCCTTTTCAATATCAATCTGAAAAGCGTGCTGCACACGACCAGCTCGGGCTTTGAAGCGCTGAAGGCCTCACGGGGCTCCATCCTGAACACTTCGAGTCTGGTGGGAGTCATCGGTCAGGAAATCCACGCTGCCTACACAGCCACGAAAGGCGGGATGAACACTCTGACCAAATCCATGGCTCTTGATTACGCGAAGCATGGAATCCGGGTGAATGCAGTTTGTCCGGCCGGCACATGGACTCCCATGCTCCGCAAGTGGGCCACTGAACAACCGGACCCCGAGGGCATCAACCGCTACCTCGATGAGATCCACCCGCTTGGTTATTGTCCGGAAGGTGACGTGATTGCCGATGCGTGTGTTTTCCTGCTTTCCGAAAAAGCCCGTTTTGTGACCGGCCACATCATGCATGTGAGTGGAGGCGCCGAGATCGGATACCGTCGTTGATGGCTTGAGATCACAATGATCGATCATTTTTCCACCCGCGACGCGCGTTTTCCGATCGGCTCCGGCCATGGCAGCGATGCCATTCACAAGGATCCGGTCTACTCTTACGCTGTCACACAACTCCGTGATGACTCCGGTCTCACCGGCACGGGGCTTGCCTTCACACTGGGGGAGGGGAATGAGCTCGTCTGCCGCGCTGCGGAGTTCTACGCCGCCCGCCTTGTCGGGCGCGACATCGAGGACGTGATGGCAAATTTCGGTGCCCTGCAACTGGAGATGGCTGATGCACAGCAGTTCCGCTGGCTTGGCCCGCACAAAGGCATTGTCCATCTCGCTCTGGCATCCGTCACAAACGCCTGCTGGGACCTCTGGGCCCGATCGCGCGGGGTGCCGCTTTGGCGCTTGCTGCTCGACCTTACGACCGACGAAATCCTGGCCACGCTTGATTTTTCCTACGTCGAAGATGTGCTCTCCCTACCCGCTGCCCGGGAACTCCTTGAGACGGCCCGGGCGACCCGCGGTGGGCGAAGCGGCATTATTGAGCGCGGATATCCCGGCTATGACACCTCGATCGGATGGTTCAACTACAGTGACGAAAAAGTGGCTGCCAATGTCGCAAAGTCGGTCGCAGCGGGCTTTACCGCGATGAAACTCAAAGTGGGTTCGCCCGACATGGATCACGATGTGCGCCGTGCCCGCCTCGTACGCACCGCCGCGGGGCCGGACGCCCGCGTCATGGTCGATGCGAATCAGCAATGGACGGTGCCGCAGGCGATTGAGTTCTGCCACCGAACCGCCGACCTGAATCTCTTCTGGGTCGAGGAGCCGACGCATCCCGACGATATTCTCGGCCACCGAACGATTGCCGAAGCCATCGCGCCCGTGCGTGTGGCCGCCGGCGAGCACGTGCCCAATCGGATCCTATTTAAAAACTATCTTCAGGCCGGAGCTCTCGCGTTCTGTCAGGTGGACGCAGTCCGTGTGGCGGGAGTGAGCGAATTTCTCGTGATCAGCCTGCTTGCCCGAAAATTTGGAGTTCCCGTGGTGCCGCATGTCGGCGACATGGGACAAATTCACCAACATCTTGTCCTTTTCAATCACATCGCGATGGATCATGAGGCAATCTTCCTCGAGTTTATCCCGCATCTGCAGGACCGCTTCACCGAGCCGGTTCAAATGGAGAATGGCGTCTATCAAACCCCTCAATCGCCGGGGAGTTCCTGTGCGCTTCTTCCCTAAACAATCCTCTCCACAAACTTATGAAACGCCATGGATCCGTCATCGGCCTCGAGCCGGAAAAAATCGTAGAATACAAACGCCTGCACGCAGCCGTCTGGCCCGAGATCCTTGAAAAAATTAAGGAGTGCCACTTCGAGAATTATTCCATTTTTCTCCGCAAGCTGCCTGACGCGAATTTTTATCTCTTCAGCTACTTTGAGTACACGGGCACCGACTTTACGGCGGATTGTGCGAAGATGGCCGCCGACCTCCGCACTCAAGAGTGGTGGGCGCTCTGCATGCCCTGCCAGCGCCCGCTGCCCGACCGGACGGAAGGCGAGTGGTGGGCGGACATGGAAGAGGTTTTTCATGCAGACTAACCTGATCGATACCCACCAACACCTGCTTGACTCCGGCCGGTTTTCGTATGGCTGGACGAAGGATTTTCCCGCTCTTCAAGGGATGCTTGCCCTCGAGGAATACCGCACGGCTGCTGCCGGCCTGCCGATTGACGGAACCGTATTTATGGAGGTCGATGTGAATGCCGGGCAGTCTGCCAGAGAGGCCTCCTATTTCTGCAAGTTGGCCGAAGACCCCGACAACCGGATCCTCGGGGTGGTGGCTGCGGCGCGCCCCGAGCACCCGGGCTTCGAGGAATCCTTGGATGAGATCGCCCACCCGAAGTTGAAGGGCATCCGCCGGGTTCTGCACACTCAGCCGGATGAAATTTCTCAGTCTTCCCTCTTCCGGAAAAACATCGCATCGCTCGCCGGGCGAAACCTGACCTGTGACCTCTGCTTTCTGGAGCGGCAACTCCCGATCGCCATTGCGTTGGTCGATGGCTGCCCGGAGACCCAATTCGTTCTCGACCACTGCGGTGTGCCCGACATCGCGGCCAACGCGCCGGAGTTCTGGCGCGGACAGATCAACGAACTCGCCAAACGTCCGAACGTGGCGTGCAAAATATCCGGCATTCTCGTGTATGCCGGCGCCACCCAACGCACGGCCAAGGGAGTCCTTCCATGGTTTTCTCATGTGGTTGAGTCCTTCGGCTGGGAGAGGTTGGTGTGGGGTGGCGATTGGCCGGTATGCACGTTGGCGGAGCCACTCGCGGAATGGGTAACAGTCACCCACGACCTTCTTGACCTGGTCGCGGCCACGTCTGCTCAGCGGGATGGGTTGTTGCATGCGAACGCCAAACACATCTACGGTCTTTGATTATGGCATCGCTCTCCGGCATCTTCGTTCCCAACATCGTCCCCTACGACGCACAGGGCCGCATCAACGAGGAGGAGTTGCGCCGAATCATCCGGTGGCTTTGTGGAAAAGGCGTCACCGGGTTTTATCCGAATGGCAGCATGGGTGAGTTTATCCGTTTGAGCTACGAAGAGCGGAAACGGGTTGTGAAGATTGTGGCCGAAGAGGCAGGCGGAAAACCGATCCTTGCCGGAGCCGCCGAGCCGAATGTGGACCTCGTCCTTGAGATGTGCCGTTATTGTGCCGACCTAGGATGCCGGGCGGTCTCGATCACCGGGCCGTATTATTTCAAACTCACGCAGGAGAGCATCGAAGCCTACTTTCGCGAGTTGGCCGCAAAGTCGCCCATCGACATTGTCATTTACAATATCCCGGCCTTTGCCAACGAAATCAGCGTCCCGGTCCTCAAGCGGCTTGCTCTGGATTGTCCGCGCATCATTGGCACTAAAGACACCTCGCGCGACATGCCACGTTTCCAGCAGGTGCTTCATGAGATCAAATCCCAGCGGCCCGATTTTTCCGTGCTCATCGGCTGGGAGGAACTGCTCTGCACGACGCTCTTTATGGGCGGCGACGGTGGCACGCTCTCGAGTGCCGGCGTGGTTCCCGAGGTGATCATGAAGATCTACAACGAAGCCCGCGCCGGGAACTGGGCGGAATCGAAGCGCGTGCAATTCAAGTTGCTCGATTTATTTTCGCTGATGGTCAACGCTCCGAATTTCCCCGAAGGATTCAGGGCGGGATATGAGATGCGGGGGTTCTCGCCTGGACGCGCCCGGTTTCCGCTTTCCGCCGGGGAGCTCGAATTGATGGCCGACATCCGGAGCCGCATCGCCTGTGTTTTAACGGAATGCGGATTTTCGGAAGCAGCCCATGCCTGTGAAAGCAAAACCCTTGTGTCGGATCCCGAGCTTCGGGCCACCGTGGAAGCGATTGTCCGCTCGGTTGTTACCGCGAGGCCATGAGTATCGGACTTCTCGAAACTCCATTCCTGAGCATCACGGCGATGGCCTGTGATGCCGCACTGAAAGCTGCCGATGTCACGCTGCTCGGACTCGAACCAATCGGCACCGAGGTGATTCTCTCGCGCTTCTCTGGAGACTCCGGTGCAGTTTGCGCCGCGCTCGAGGCAGCTGATGCGCGGGTCAAGGCGCTCGGTTCGGCGGTTGTTTCATCGAGCATCCTGAACGCCCCTGCGACCACACTCGATGCGGTGTTCGCCGGCCCGAACTCCATCAACCCGCTTTATGGAGGACGTGAGTATTTTCTTCCAACAGATCACCTACCCCCACTAACCACCATGAAACCACAAGCCATCGGAATCCTCGAAACCCAGGGCCTCGCCGCCATCCTCCACGCCACCGACGCCATGCTCAAAGCGGCCAACGTCGAACTCGTCGGCAAAGAAAAAATCGGGGCGGCCTACGTGACGATTATAATAAAGGGTGATGTCGCCGCTGTGCAGGCCGCGCTGGATGCGGGCGCCGAGGCGGTTGGCAGTCTGGGCAAACTGATTGCTGCCCAGGTCATTGCCCGCCCCCATGACGACTTGGTGAAACTCCTGCCTGCGGCCTGACACCCTCGAAGGAATCACCGGCCTGCCTGTCGCGAGCGCGGGGCCAGGCTGATATGATAAGCCCCTCTCATCTCCACCCCGGGTGATTTTTTTGGATTGCCGGTTGATTCTCGGAAACAAAATTTGTACGAAACACAATATGTTTCCCCTAAACTGCAAGATATTGCCTTTCGTTGCCAAGTTCGTTGGAGTTTCGTTGAGTTTGCCCCTCTTGGCTCAAGTTCCGGTTCCCGCCCCGCTGGCTCCCCCACCGCAGGAAGAAGGCCTGCCCTACACGCGATCATCGATTGCGAATGCGCTGAAATTCCTCGGCCGGGCGACAGCCGTGATGGCGGGGAGCCGGTATGGATACATTGATGGCAGGCGGGTCCGGTTGAGCGGGAGCGACCTTTTGCGGGCGGAGGCGTTTGAGCGGGATGGGAAGACCTTCGTTCCAGTTGAGTGTGCATTACTGCTCGGGCCAGCGCGCTTAGAGCCGGCGCCGGTGCCGCCGGATCTTACGGCCATTGCGGATCGTTGGGTTTACGCACCGTCCGAGTGGAAGGCGGGGGTGAACGAGTTGCCGGAGGGGGTGACCGTGGTGGAAGAAAACGGGAGCCGGTGGGCTGCGTTCGAGGATGTCGCGAAAGCCTTCGGGCTGGAGTTCGTGCGATTGAAGTCGGGTGTTGTTCTGGCTGGCGAGCGTCTGCCGCAAACAGATGCGAGCGAGGCCGTGCTGGAAAGCGTGGTGACGCTTTTCGACACTCCGGAGAAATTTTCCGACCCGTCGATTGCGACGCGGCATATTCCCAACCTGAAGCGGCAGGGACCATGGACGGATCATGTGAAAGTGACGGCCGATCAGCTCGCCTTGGTTGAGGGGCCGGGGACCGACTGGCAAACCGCGCCGCCGGACACCTACGACATGATCGGTGTCAACATGACCCTCTTTGGTTCCAAGGTGCCGCCTCCCGGCGTGTATCCGCGCCTGTTTTTCAGCCCTGACGATCTGCCGGCTTTGCGCAAGCGCGTGGGCTCGACCGTAAGCGGACAGAAGTCGCTCATTGAGATGGAGGATGTGCTTGGCAAGACGTGGTTCAATCCGAAAACCGATGATGGCAGGCTCTTCGAGAAGCTGGCGACGGGCGATCTGGAGGGGCTGGAATGGGAAGTGCCGGCGGGGAAGCCATCGTTTGCTATCGCGCATCATTTCAAAGGATTCAAATCCGGCGTTTACGCCTCGCATATCGCGTATGTGCCGGAGTGTCTCACGGCCATCTCCTTGTATGCGCTGCTGAAGGATGATGCAGAACTCGGACGCAAGGCCGCCTCGGCGCTGTCGAATTACTACAAGCTTCTCGAGCCGCTGGTGGACGAGTTTCTGAAAATCAGCGATTCCGAGTTCGGCTCGTCGTTGCGGATGCCGGACGGAATGCTGGTGGAGTTGAACGCGCTGGGAGCGCGCACGCATTGGCGGAACATCCACGGCCTCGTCGCCCATCAAAATCTGGCCCAGTCCATGGACTTCGGAGGGTATTGGATGACACCGGAGCAACGCGATGGCCTGCGGCGGCTGATTGCCAAGGCCACCTACGGACGCCGCTCGCACGGTCAGGACGGGCCGATCCGTTTCCGCGATGTGAATTGGATGGCGTGGGATCTCCCGCACTTCCTTGCGGTCGCGTCCATCGAGGGCCTTCCGGGCTTTGATCCCGAGGCCTATCAATCGGGAAAAGAAAGTGCGCGCGCGTTTTGTCAGTGGGGAGTGGATCCGGACGGCGTGATTTATGAAAGCAACGGCAAAAGCGCCGGAGCGCTCCAGTTCCAGCTCCTTTCGATGGTGACCGCCGCGCGGCGTGGCGGCGACAATCTCTTTGGCCACCCGCATTGGAGGAGGCTGCTGGAGGGGCAGGTGCAGATGACCTCGCCCGATGGCCGCGTCATTGTCAACAGCGGCACCCAATACGGTCCGCACAGCCGGGAGAAAATGTCGATGAGTTTTGTGAATCAGTTCAAATCGTTTTACCCGGAAAGCCGGCTGGCCGACTATCTGCTGACCACGGCCTTGGAGCGAGCGGGGGCTCCCGAGATTGGCAGCCCGATGCCGGATCCGGCCTTTGATACAGAAGCCTACCGGCAGACGGTCGCAGCGTCGAAGCGCACGCGTCTGCCCAGTGCGGGTTATCCCGGTTTTGTGCGGAACGTTCTTTTTGATTCCGACGTGGTCCCCACTCAGCGCAAAGATCTCGGGCTTCCGCTCAACTTCAACGCGCCCGTACACGGCGTCTTTTCCGCTTACAGCTCCGCAGAAACGGACGCGGCCTGGATGAACATGATGGTGCGGCCGAATCACTACATCGGCGCCGGCCACCATCATGCCGACGCGGGCATGTTCCACTTCTCCGCGCTCGGAGTGAACTGGATCACCGAGTCGCCTTTCACGCAGTGGTACACCGGCAATGTCCACAATCTGGTGCAGGTGGACGGGTTGTCGCAGCCTGACGGAATCGACGGCGTCGTCAACGGCTACAACGCCGCAGCCAACTACCTCGGCGCAAACCTCGGCGAAACAGCCGCCAGCGCATCGGCCGACCTGACCTACGCCTACTCGTGGCGTTGGAATACCCAACCTCCGCAGATCTGGCCGGAAGCGGGAAATCTCCTTGGTTGGGAAATGGATCCGTCCCCCGGGATTGCAAAAATCTTTGCCGGTACCGCCCGATACAAGCTGCGCCCATGGTGGTCCAACTACACATTCGGCAATTACATCGCGACGAGCCGGGCGGCATTCAATCCGATGGAATATGTTTTCCGCACAACCGGGCTCGTCCGCGGCAGCCACCCGTTCGGGTTTGTGGTGGATGACGTCAAGAAAGACAACAAGGACCGTCTCTACCAATGGGTCGCCATGCTTAATGGCGGCGTCTGGCAGGCCAATGTCGGAGGTCTCCCGGCCAATGCCATCGCGCTGGCCACGACCGGAAAAGATTCCGATGTGAAAGTCGGCGGCAACCGCCCACCGCTCGAGCCCAAGCCGGGCGATCCACTCCTTCTCGTCTATGCCCTTGGAATGAAGGCTCCGGCTGAGGCACCCCTTCTTGTCACCGAAAATGTCGCAGGCCAGGCCAGCCGCAAGGGCGAACCACAATTCATGGACCGCCTCGTGATCAATCACCGCGGAAGCGAAGCCGCCTTCCGGATCCTGCTCCTGCCCGTCCGTACCGGCGAACCACTTCCCGAGGTGACTTACGATGCGGCCAAGGGGGTGGCCAAAGTCACCTTCGGCAAGGAATCCAGCGACCTGACCTTTGCTGTGGACAGCCAGTCGCGAAGCAAGACATCGGTCACCCGTGATCGCGAAACAATCCTCGAGGATGACCTGGCAACACCCCCTGCCGGAACCCCTCCCGGAGCCTGAAACCACCACTACCGATGTCCTTTAGACTTTTTCTGGCCTACTCAGTCTCCCTCACCTTGTCGTGGAATCTCATAGCCTCAGCGAATCCCGACGGACACGACTCGGGAAATCCGACCAGCTCTGCATCACAAGGCCATCTGAAAAACAACGGAAATGATCCCTTTTCCTTTTTACTGAACGCCGGACCGCCGGAGATTCTTCGTGAAGTGGCTTCGAATGATCCTGTGCCCGACAATATCACCGTGCGGAGGGTGGTTTTCCGTTCCCGGAATGAATCGGAAGTCTTCGCCATCATCGCAGCCCCCAAAGCTGCCGGAAAGCATCCAGGACTCCTTGTGCTTCATGGCGGGGGAGGCTCTGCCGAAGTGGATAAAGCGATGGCCTGGGCACAGCGCGGATACGTGGCTGTCGCACCGGATATGCCGGGCATCGGCAACCCGGAACAACTGACTCATACCAAAGGGGCTTGGGACGGATTGAAATATGGAGAAGGCCGGTGGACAGCTGATCCCGAAGCCGGAGCAAGCATCTTAGTCGATGCGGTGGGAAGCGCGATGAAGGCGCTCGAACTGCTGCGCGCCCAGCCGGACGTCAATCCTGATCGCATCGGTGTCGTCGGGATTTCGTGGGGTGGTTACGTCACCACAATGGTCTGCGGATTGGCAGGATCGAAGGTGCAAGCTGGATTTTCTATCTTCGGATGCGGGTTCTATGAGCTCACATCAGCTTGGGGAAATTTGAAAAAGCTTCCGGAGGCAGAGCTTGATCGTTGGCTGAAAGGCTTGGATGCAGGCCGCCGGGCTCCGGGAATCACGGCGCCATTCTTCATCGCTGGAGCAACAAACGACTTTTTCTATTTTCCAAAGGCTGTGCAGGCCACGCTCGATGCGGTTCCGGGCGGGAAGAACCACCTCTATGCTCCAAACGCCAACCACAAAATGCCTGTTCCCGGCGGGATGGATTTTCCCAAAGGACCGACAGAACCGTCCCGGCCCACCGCATTCCAACCCTTTCCCACTCCACACGGCAGCAAGGCGAACTGGCTTGCGATGGAAGTTCCATATTTCGACTTTTTCCTGAAAGGCATCGGTGAACCCCTTCCGAAAGTCACCGTCATCAAAACGGATGACCCTCTCCTCGCAGCATTCGAAGTCGCCACCACCCGACCGCTGAGCAGTGTTGAGGTTTATTGGGCAAAAATGAACCCGGACGTGAAAACGAGGGAGTGGATCGCCATTCCGGCAACAAAAACTCCTTCCGGGACTTTCGAGGCCTCGCTTCCACCGGATGCCGCCGATTGGTTCGCACTCGTCTCTGATGATCGTCCAGTAACCGTCTCAGGCAATCTCATTTCCCGCGCACCGGAACGTGCATCGAAGACTAACTCCCTCCAATGATGCCTACCCAGAATCAGCATTTTCTGTTCGATCTCCCACGACGTCTTATTCGCCATCGCGGCCTTGGCAGCGCCGGACGCAATTGGAATCTCGTCTCCATGCGACCGCAGACACTCCAGCCTTACCAGCGGTTCCCGGCATGGCACTCGGATTGAGATGTGCATTTCAACACGAACGCGCCAAAGTCTGCTGGCGTCGAAGCTCAGCCGACATCGTGATTCCCCCGGTGATTACTGTTAACCCTCCAAACCTATGAACCGCATCATTCTTCTTTGCCTCACCATGACGATTTCCATTGCCTCCGCTGCCGAGCCGAATACCACGCCCGATCGCACTCAATGGTTCCGCGATGCCCGTTTCGGCATGTTTATCCACTGGGGTGTTTATGCTGTTCCCGCTGGCGAATGGCAGGGCAAGCCGGTTGGCGGGATCGGAGAGTGGATCATGAAAAATGGAAGTATTCCGGTGGCCGATTATAAGGCCTTCGCCAAGGATTTTACGGCTTCCAACTACGACCCCGCCGCATGGGCCGCGCTCGCCCGCCGCGCTGGAATGAAGTATGTGGTCATCACTTCCAAGCACCACGACGGTTTCGCGCTTTACGATTCCGCCACGAGCGATTGGAACGCGGTTAAAGCCTCCGGTGCCGCTCGCGACTTGCTCGCACCGCTCGCCGACGCCGTTCGTGCCGAGGGCTTGAAGTTCGGGCTTTATTACTCGCAGGCCCAGGATTGGAACCATCCGGGTGGGGCAAAAGCAGGCGGGAAAGGAAGCTGGGACCCCGCACAAGATGGCGATTACGACGCCTACCTCCAGAAAGTCGCCCTTCCTCAGGTGCGGGAAATCATTGACCGATATGACCCAGCCATCATCTGGTGGGACACGCCAACCGACATGACCCGCGAACGCGTCGAACCTTTTGCCGAGCTGATGAGTCAGCATCCTGCAATCATCAACAACAATCGTCTAGGCACCGGTTTCCAAGGCGACACCAAAACGCCCGAGCAGCACATCCCGCCGCGAGGCTACCCCGGCGAGTTATTCGAGGTCTGTATGACGATGAACGACACATGGGGTTTCAAAAAGGACGACGTCAACTGGAAAAGCGTGCGCCAGATCATCCGCAACCTCTCCGATATTTCGAGTAAGAGCGGCAACTTTCTCCTGAATGTCGGCCCGACCGCGGATGGCCGCATCCCCGAGGCGAGCATCGAGCGCCTCGAAGCCGTGGGCCGTTGGATGGCGGTGAATGGCGAGGCGATCTACGCGACGGAGGCCGGTCCATTTCCCCGTCGTTTGCCATGGGGCCGGGTGACGCAAAAACGTGAGACCGATGACTCGACCGCGCTATTCCTCCACGTCTGGGAATGGCCAACCGATGGGAAACTTTTGTTGCCAACCGTCACGCAGAATCCGCTCTCCGGACTCGTATTGGCGAGCGGCACTGCGGTGAAATCTGAGACATCGCCCGAGGGCCTCGTCGTAAGCTTGCCGGGCTCGGCTCCCGATGCCGACGTGTCGATCGTGCGGCTCGATTTTGAGAATCCGGTCGTCGTCACGCAGGATCCATTCAACACTCCTGCGTCTGATGGACGTGTGACATTTTCCGCGCAAGACGCCGATGCGCATGGTCACTGGGATGGCAACATCCAGTTGCGCGACTCTGGTCCCAACGCATATCTCACCGACTGGAAAAACCCGAAATGGCGCTTGGAATACGCGGTCAAGATTCCCGCGGCATCCAAGTGGACCGTGACCGCCGAGGTCGCCGCGCCGGCGGATACCTCGCTTGTCCTCGGCGTGGGTAAAACCGAGACGCACGCCCCGGTCCAAGCAACCGGCCCCGGCCTCGCATGGAAAACCGTCACGCTCGGTGTGATCGAACTGCCCGCTGGAGAAGTCACTTTCGAGATACGCGGACCCAAGGAAGGCTGGCAGCCACTCAGTCTGCGGCACGTCTGGCTGGATCCGGTCCCCTGATTTTCATGAAATATGTCACCATTGCTGCATTGCTTATGACTTCCTTTTTCACCTCCATTTGCCCTGCGGCCCCGGACGGACGCGAGCGACTTTCGCTCAATGGGGGATGGCGTTTTCACCTTGGTGATATTCCGATGCCGGTGATCAAAGGTCACGGTCCGACCTACATAAATGCCAAGGCCGGCAAGGCGTGGGGTGCGGCTGCGCCGGATTTTGACGACAGCGACTGGCGACGACTCGCACTGCCGCACGATTGGGTCGTGGAGGGGCCATTTGATAAAAGCGCCAACATTTCGCAAGGCTATCGTCCGCGCGGCGTGGCGTGGTATCGGCGACACTTCCGCATCGACGAGGCCGACCGCGGCAAGCACCTCGAACTTCAATTCGACGCCATCGCCACCCACGCCACAGTCTGGGTTAACGGCCTACTCGTGCATCGCAACTTTTGCGGCTACACCCCGTTCCAGATCGATCTTACACCCATCGCCACCTACGGCGATCAACTCAACACCATCGCCGTGCGTGTGGATGCTGACGCTCAGGAAGGCTGGTGGTATGAGGGTGGCGGACTCTACCGGCATGCCTGGCTGGTCAAGCGCGCCCCCGTTCACATCCAGACCTACGGCGTTTACGCCCCACCGATCCGCGGCGCTGATGGCACGTGGACCATTCCAGTCGAGGTCACTCTCGACAACATCACCACCGAGTCGCCCACGGTGGAAGTCCAGGCCGAGCTTCTCAGTCCGTCCGGCGAAGTCTTGGTGAGCGGTCACACCGAGGTTTCGCCCACTTCCCTGGTGCCAACCGTCGTGACCGTGCCGCTCTCCGTGCCGGGTTCACCACAGCTGTGGTCGGTCGATTCTCCGACCCTTTACTCCGTGCGCGTTTCGGTTAGCCAAAACAACTCGGAACTCGACCGCGCCACGGTCCCGTGCGGGTTTCGAACGATTCGTTTCGATCCCCAACTCGGCTTTTTTCTCAACGACCAGCCACTCAAACTTCAGGGCACCTGCAATCACCAGGACCACGCCGGGGTGGGCGTGGCCGTGCCGGATGCGATCTGGGATTTCCGGGTGCGCCGCCTGAAGGAAATGGGGTCCAACGCCTATCGCGCCGCCCACAACCCGCCCGCCCCGGAGTTCCTCGAAGCCTGCGATCGGCTCGGCATGCTCGTCATGGACGAGAACCGGAATTTCAACCACACGCCCGAGTACCTCGGCCAGCTCCGCACGATGCTGCGCCGCGATCGTAATCATCCGAGCGTGATCCTGTGGTCGGTTTTTAACGAAGAACCCATGCAGGGCACTGCTCAGGGCCGCGAGATGGTTCGGCGCATGGTGGCTGAGGTGCGTCGATGGGACACTACACGTCCGGTCACCGCCGCGATGAATGGCGGAATGAACAACGACGAGGGCGTTTTTCAAGCAGTGGAGGTCATGGGTTTCAACTACTGCGATTCCTTCTACGACGACTTCCATGCCAAACACCCGAACCTTGCTATTACCAGTTCCGAGGACACGTCGTCTTTCATGACGCGCGGCGAATTTGAAACTGACCCCGCCCGCAACGTGATCGCCTCCTACGACGACGAGTTTGCCCGTTGGGGGCTCTCGCACCGCGAGGGCTGGCGCCGCATCGTGGAGCGGCCTTTTCTGGCCGGCGGATTTGTTTGGACCGGCTTCGATTATCGCGGCGAACCGCAGCGCCTGAGCTGGCCGTCGGTCTGTTCGGTTTTCGGGATCATGGACCTATGCGGTTTTCCAAAAACCGCGTATGCGATCCATCAGGCCGAATGGATTAAGGACCGCCCGATCCTCGAACTCGCGCCGCATTGGAATTGGTCCGGCCGCGAAGGCCAGCCCGTGCGGGTCATTGCCATGACGAATGCCGAATCGGTCGCGCTTTCCCTGAACGGAAAACCTCTCGGCGAAAAACCGCGCCCCGCGTTTGATTACGTCCAGTGGGAAGTGCCTTATGAGCCCGGCCGTTTGGAAGCCGTCGCGTTTCGCGGTGGGCGCGAAGTGGCCCGGACGGCCGTGGAAACCACCGGTTCTCCGGCCGCGCTGCGTCTCGTTCCGGACCGCCCGAGGCTGAACGGCGACGGGCGCGACGTTCAACCGATCACCGTCGAAGTGGTGGATGAGCAGGGCCGGGTCGTTCCGAGGGCCGATAGCCTTGTCACCTTCACCGTGACGGGACCAGCGGAAAACATCGGCCACGGCAACGGCGACCACAATTGCCACGATACCGAACAGGGTCCGACGCGGCGGGTTTTCCACGGGCTCGCCCAGCTCCTGGTGCGGGCAGGCCTCGGGGCAGGCCCCGCCACCATCCGCGCCGAGGCTCCCGGCCTGCGTCCGGCGGAATCGGTTCTCGACGTGAAAAGCGTGCCCGCTCCGCCTGCCGTGCCCGAAGCGAACCCTCGGTTCGCGATCAATAAATGGCGCGTCTCACCCGCACAGGCCGAACGCCCGGATCCGAAGATCGAAATGTCCGACGCGGACATGAACACCTGGATGGCTGCGAACCCCGGTGCCCTGCAGCGTGATCCAGTTGGGCAATGGTTGCTCTACCGCGCGACCTTCACCCCATGGCGAGGTCTAGCGGCGCAGGGTGGCGAGATCGTTTTCGACGGACTGGTTGGTACGGTCGAAGTCTGGCTGGATGGTCAGCGCGTGGCCGAAAAATCCCCTACCGCTCCGGGTTCCTTGCGCGTGGCATTTCCCCCCGCCCCGGGCCCGCGTGTCCTCACGCTGCTCGTTCAGCCCGCGCCCGATGGCCGCGCCGGCCTCGCCAAAGGCATTCACATTTCGGTCCAACCATAAAGGCCTCGTGAATCTAGTCATGTCGTCAATCCACGCGCAGTGTCGGTGAAATGGCATTTGCAAAACGAAGCAATATATTGCAATTTGACGCATCACTGAAGGAGTTCGGAATCGTTCTCTTGTCATCCCCCCCCGATGCGCAATGCAAAAATGCCCCCAGAAATCGGCACACTCGATTAACCCTCGCGGAATTTGTCGATTGTTCGTAGCCACAGTTTTCCTTGGCCTGCACACGGTCGCAGCAAGTGCGCCATCCGACTTCGTCGCGCTAAATCCGGCGGCACCAAACTACGCGACAATTTTTCCTACCGGTGTCGCCATAGGAAACACGACGCCACAGCCCGAAACGTTCAAGGCTGGCGAAGAGATCCTGTTAGCCGTTTACGCCTACCTTGCACCCACTAGCCTAGTGGCGGGCAATACCGCGTATCGGGACCGGCTCCTGATTCTGCTCGATGACCGCTTTGCCCGCTGGGCCGCTGGCAACGAGCTCGCTGACATCGGGAGTATCTGGCAGGCATCGTATGCCTATTTTCTGTTGAAGACCCACGCGCCGGCTGACCTATCGCCGTCGCGTGTCACGCTCTATGAGGCAGCCATTCTCCGCAACCAAAACCATATACTCACAGATAACACGATGCTCTACAATCAGGGCATCCTAGCAAACCTCTGGCTGAACGGGGACATCCGGTTGGCCAAGGGGGTGTACTTTGGCGCACTCGCCCGGGGGGACGCCGCCAATGCAGAAAAGGCCCGCACGGCAATCGAGAACGTGATGACCCGGTCCGCGCTGCGCGACGGCGGCACTCGGTACGTAGGGTTCTGGAGCGAGGTCGCGACTTATCATGACGAATCCGTCCGCAACCTGCTCTGGTGGTGGCTCATCACCGACTCGTCTGCCGCTAAGGCGACTGTCGATGCGACTCTGCGCTATGCGGTCGTCACGAACGAGCCGGACGGGTTCACGGAGCAATCCGTCAACATCCCATACAAGCACATGTACAACAATATCAACAGCCGCCGGTCCGCGCTGTGGAAGGCATATCTTTACGACGATGGATACAACTATTTCTTTGGCAAATCCGAGGAAACGGCGAACTCCACCGAGTTCCTGAATGCCGTCCTATTCAAGCCCGCCCGCCGGACAAAAACCCCATCTGCGGATGTCGGAGTCTTTTTCGATTCCAACATTCGCGGTCCACGCGGGCGATTCGGCGGCACCTGGGGCTGGGTCGCCCACGGCCGCGATGTGCAGAACGGCGGTCCGGAGGATCAGGATCTGATCACCTCGCAGGGCTATGACGGGCGCCAGTGCGGAAAAGCGACCTTTGTCGGGGCGTTCGCCCTCGGAGCCCTCGCCAACAAGACCAGCCTGAAGGGCGCACTCGACACCGTTCTGGTGGAGTTCAAGGAGTCCGCCGGGCCGGAAACAGACCTGATGCGGGGCAACAAATACCGCTACCTTGCGCAGGACGAGCAGACGCGCACGATCACTCGGAGGAACTTTGCAACGATCTCGACCGCCTACCGCATCTCGCGAAGGACAAGCTCCCTTGCCACGACCAACTGGACGGGCGGAGCTACCGCCTGGATGGGTCAGCAGCTTTGGGTCCTCACCGGCGAGCGCATTATCGGCCTCGTCCAGATCGTTTCCGATGCCGCGTCAACCGTCTACGGCCTCGATACCCGCATGGTCTTCAGCGGCGGACGGCGTGGCATCATGGGCAGCTTTCTAGATCTCACCCAACCGGATGCCACGAGCTTCGCTTTCGGCAATCTGCGGGCAAAACTCCACCTCACCAACTTCACCGGCAACATCACACAGGAACGCATCGCCATTTCCGATTCCAGCTCGACAGATGACTTCTCGGCTCTTGTGCGCGTTCATGACGCTGCGATCTCCGGCGACGATTCACCGGTGCAGTTTCCATCAGGTACGCGGCGGTGGACGGTGCTCGACGTGACGCGGGATGGTCAGCAATTCGCAACGCCCGTTATCAATGTGCTAGCAAACAATAACACTTGGGCCGTGCTGCAATTTCATGAAGCTGGCCGCAAAGTGCGAATTGTTCAAAACCTCACGAACACCGCCCGGGTTTACACCGGCAACTTTGTTGTCGGCTCGACCTATACGACCACGTCGCTACACCGGAGTTGGAACGCCACGGTTTCGGCCCTCGCTGCATCATCCGGCACAGCCATGGTCACGGATACCGTTCCGGCATATGGCCACATGATCGCGGTGAGCAGCAATCAACCGGATGACCACGCCGCATCATTCCGGACGTCAGCAGAAGTTTACGGCGTGGACGCATTTCTTACCGATCTGAAGACCTACGCGCTTGGCGGCGCGATCCCGCAGTTTTCAATCACCCAAGCCGGGACATCCTTTACGTTTCCGCGTCTCCGCAGCGACGTGAACTACACGGTTAAATCCTCGACAGATCTCACCCACTGGACCCCCGTCGCTCAGAATCCAGGAACTCTCGGAGAAACAGTCAGTGTCTTGTCTCCGCCGGTGCCCACACCTCCGGGTCGGCAGTTTTTCTGTCTCGATCTCGATCCGCAGTAACTTGCGGAATGTGCGGAACTGTTGCTGCGTATTGCGTTTTGTTGTAGTTTTTACATTTTACTATGACCTACTCCTCCTCTCCCTCACGACTTGCCTTTCTCGCGCTGGCTCTCCATTTTCCAGTTTCGTCCGGATTTTCAAAGGAGATCCATGTTTCGCCGCAGGGCGATGATTCCGCACGCGGGACCGCCGATCAGCCGTTGGCCTCGTTGCAGCGGGCACGCGATCTGGTGCGCGAGGCGAGACGCGAGCGTCCGAATGAACCGGTGACCGTGTGGGTCGCAGGCGGGGATTTTTTGCAAGGTGAACCGCTGGTGCTTGGACCGGAGGATTCCGGGAGCTCGGAGGCGCCTGTTGTATGGCGAACCAAGGCGGGTGACCAGCCCCGGCTTTTAGGCGCTCGCAAGCTGAGCGTCGGAGACTTTCGGCCGGTGACCGATCCAGCCACTCGGGCCCGCTTGGCCGCAGGGGCGGAGGATCATGTGGTCGAAGTCGATGCCGCAGCGCTCGGTCTCAAACAGCTGGGCCCTTATCCAGATGTTTTCACTGACACCGGGGGCATTCTGTCGTTGTTCACGCCGGAGGATCGCTTGCCGATGGCGAGGTTCCCCAACAGCGGGTTCATGACCATTCGAAAGATTCATTTTAATGCGGGCGGTGCGACAGATGACAAATGGGCCGATGCGACATGGCACATTTTAGAAGATCATCCAACCGGAGGAATTTTTGAGTATCGCGATGAATTTGCAGCGAAGCACGCGGTCTGGGCAAAGCAACTCAATCGCGGCGTTTGGATGAAGGGCTACTGGCGCATTCCATGGCAAAACGAGGCGATCCGCGTCTTGTCGATTGATACAGACAACCAAGTGCTCACTCTCTCCAAGCCCATTCCCGGCGGCATCGGCAACAAATACACGCGGCCGGAAGGCAATGGTCGCGAGTCGTATTGGGTGATGAATCTCCTTGAGGAAATCGATCAACCGGGCGAGTGGTGCATCGATTTTAAGGATCGCAAAATCTACTTTTGGCCACCCTCCCCGTTGGACGAGATGGAACTCTTTGTTGCTGACACCTCCGAGCCGGTGATCCTGCTCGACGGTGCCTCCCACGTCACGTTGCGCGATCTTCTCATCACGATCAATGGCGGCCCGGGCATTGTGATCCGAGGCGGTGAATATAACCGGATTGCCGGCTGCACGGTTCGGCTGGTGGACGAATACGCGGTGCGGGTGGAGGGAGGAAAAAGCCACACCGTGCGCAGTAGCGACTTCACGCGACTCGGGGCCGGTGGTGTTTTTCTTGCGGGCGGCGATCTCAGCACCACCCCGCGAACCCCGGCTGGCCACGTCGTCACAAATAACCACATTCATCACTTCTCCGAGCTACAGCGCGTTTACACGCCAGGCGTCAACATCGGCTTCACCGGTGGCGGCAATGGTGGCAATCACGTCTGCGTCGGAATGACTGTCTCCCATAACCTCATTCACGACACGCCGCATGCCGGAATGCTCGTCGGCAGCTACGACAACACGATCGAATACAACGAGATCTTCCGATTCGCGATGGTCTCAAACGATATGGGCGGCATCTATTGTTACGACCGCCATTACCAGTTTGGAGGGCACAGCATTCGCTACAATTACGTCCACAGCAGCGACGATGGTGACGCGATTTACTTCGATCACGACCACCCGGACATCACAGTTTTCGGCAACATCGCCCATCTCAAAAGCAAAGGAAAACGCGGGACGTCCTATCTTTACAAGATCGGCTACCAAGCCGAGTTCCCTCAATCGATTAACTGCCGGAACAACATCGCCATCGAATCAAACTTCGGCTTCGAATTCGTCAGCGCCAAACCCGGAGAGGCACATATCGAAAACAACGTGGTCGTCCGCTGCAAGGAGCCGTTCACATGGAGCGATGTTCACGAGGGCAAGAAGCGCAAAGTGGAGCCATTTCCGAGTGGTCCCAACGCAGTTTTTGACGAAGACCCTGGCTTCGTGGACTTGAGCGGTGGCGACCTGCGCCTTCGGCCGGACTCACGTGTCTTCAAGGAGTTGCCAGGCTTTCAGCCGATTCCTTTCGAAAAAATCGGACTCTTCGTGGACGAGTATCGCACCGAGTTGCCATCCGCCGATGTCATCGACCGTGCAGGCAACCATGTGCGCCACGAGGCGCTGGAGGGCTACCAAATCCTCGACCGCAAGTAGGTCTGATACCTCGTTCGAAATCAAACCACCACAAGCCTCCTCGGCCGGCAAAACCTCGACGGAGCGCTACCGTGCACCTGTTTGAAAACTCGTGAAAAATGGTAGGGATCGGGGTATCCGACCGCCAGCGCAGCCGTTTTTACTGCGACATGACCGCGAACAATCAACTCCGCTGCATGGTTCATCTTCTTTCGGGTGACAAAGGCGTGGGGCGTCTCGCCTGCGAATTTCCTCCATAGACGGCAGAGATGGACTTGGGTCACACCGCATTTCTTCGCCGCGAGGGCAAGATTCCCGATTTCGAGATAGTTGGCAGACAGGTATTCGCGGCAGCGTTCAAACGTTAATGAGGCGGCCGAACTGCGCGGCTCATCGGCTTCTTGATCGATTCGAAGGCGCTCCGAAACCAATTTGACGAGCATGCCCCCTACTTTCTCCCGCTGCGGGTGCTCAATTCGCGCAGTGTCGATCAATTGTTCAATCAAATCTTGCAACCACCGCGGGTTGGCCAATCGCGTTGGAACTCCGGGAGTGAGACCGGCACTGAGCAGGACGGCCTCGGATCCACGGCCTTCGAAATCCACAAAGTATTTTCGCAATCCCGTCGCCGATCGTGCACTCAACGAGTAACGAACTCCCGGACCGTAGGTAAATATCATACCGGGTTCTAATCGCCACTGGCCGGCAGCGGAGACAAGATCCCAGCTACCCGCTGCGATGAGTTCCACCGCAGCGTAGGGGAAACCTTCGCGGCGCACCTCGTATTTGGGTGAGCACTCCTCAAATCCAGCGCATACAGCTCGCAGCCCTCTCAGTGGGCGACGGCTTCCGGACGGTGAAAACATGTAACGACCTTGGATAACCAAGCCGGCAACGAATGGGGGCACATTGAGGCTTTCGGACACATACGCAGGTTAATAATATCCATTACTATGTCAAAAGGATCCATTCACGCGCTTAAGAGTTCCGCATAAGGTTGTGTATCCATGAGCGATCCATCTCCCACGCCTTCGGTTCCACGCCGCCCGATGCCAACTGGCGCTATGCCTGTGATCGGTATGGGCACATTTGGTTCCGATCACGTGAGTCATGAACAAATGGCCGAAGCCGTAATCGGTGCTGCCGCCCTTGGCTACCGGCACTTCGACTGCGCCGAGGTTTACGGAAACGAATCCTTCATCGGGCAATCCCTTGAACAGATCCAAAGATCCGGAGTTCCTCGGGAGGATCTATGGATCAATTCCAAAGTCTGGAATAACCATCACAGCCCTAGCGATGTGATTGCAGCTTGCGAGCGGTCGCTCGAAAGTCTTCGGCTCGACTATCTGGATCTATATTTTGTCCACTGGCCGTTTCCGAACTTTCATCCCCCGGGATGCAGCGTGGACTCGCGGAGTCCGGATGCACGTCCATACCATCATGGAGAATTCATGCGCACGTGGGAAGCGATGGAGCAACTTCACGCACGTGGCCTCGTGCGGAATATTGGCACGTCGAACATGACCATTCCGAAACTTCGACTTGTGCTGCGCGACGCATCGGTTCAGCCGGCTGCAAACGAGATGGAGCTTCACCCGCACTTCCAGCAGGCTGAGCTATTTGACTTTGTGGTTGCGCAGGGGCTCGTGCCCATCGGGTATTGTCCGATTGGTTCACCGGGCCGCCCGGAACGTGACCGCACGCCCGATGACACGGTTGATATCGAAGATCCCGTCGTGGCCGGCATTGCGCGCAAACACCGGATTCATCCGGCACTTGTGTGTATCAAGTGGGCGATTCAGCGCGGACAGGTGCCCATTCCCATGTCCACGAACCCCAGAAACTACGCGGCTAACCTGGGCGCCGCAGTTGATGATCCACTCACATCGGAGGAGATGCAGGCACTTGCAGCCATCGACAAAAACTGCCGACTCATCAAAGGCCAGGTCTTCCTTTGGGAGGGAGCAACGGGCTGGGAAGACCTCTGGGACGTGAACGGAACGATCATCCAATAAACTTCCAAAAACCGAATATGCCAAATTCCCATCCCGATCTTATGCAAGGAGCAGTGCTTCCTGGAAATAGCACGACCGAAATTCGAGAGTTCGACGTCCCCTCACCAGGCTACGGAGAGGTGCTCCTGCGCATCAAGGCATCGACGATCTGCGGCTCGGACATCCGGTGCATCTATCATGAGCATCTCGGAAAGGGGCCTGAGGGTTACCAGCCAGGAATGATTGCCGGCCACGAGCCTGCCGGCCAGATCATTGTGACCGGGCCAGGCTGCAGACAATTCAAAGCCGGCGACCGTGTGATTGTTTACCACATTTCCGGTTGTGGGATTTGTTATGATTGTCGGCGGGGTTACATGATTTCCTGCACCCATCCTACTCTCCGCCGCGCGTACGGCTGGCAGCGCGATGGTGGCATGGCGGGCTACCTGCTCGCCGAAGAAAAGGATTTGGTTCACCTCCCGGACTCGCTGACTTACGCCGACGGTGCTCAGGTCGCCTGCGGGTTCGGCACCGTTTACGAGGGGCTTGAGAAAATCGGCATTAGCGGAAATGACGCGGTGCTCATCACCGGCCTTGGCCCGGTAGGACTCGCCGCTGCGGCTCTTTGCCGAAAACTCGGGGCGCAAAAGATTATCGGCGTGGACGCAATGCCCGAACGAAATCAAATCGCAGCGGACCTTGGTCTGTGCGACGAGGTTCTTTTGGCCGGGCCCGAAAACGAGGCGGATATTCGCAAACTCACCGGCGGCCATGGAGTAGAGCGCGCCGTCGAATGCTCTGCCCATCATGCAGCGCGGGCGATGGCAATCCGAGCTACTCGTAAATGGGGCCGAATGGTGATGATTGGCGAAGGCGGGCGTATGGAGATGAATCCATCACCGGACATGATCCACGACCAAAAAACGCTCATGGGATCCTGGGTGACATCCACTTGGAAAATGATGGAACTGGTGGAGCGGCTGGTCCGATGGAACCTCCATCCGGCAGACCTCATCACCCACCGCTTCCCGCTGGAGAAAGTAGGAGAGGCCTATTCACTTATGGCGTCAGGAAAATGTGGCAAAGTCGCGGTCTGCTTTGATGAGGAATTGAATTGAGTCCAGTCTGATTGGAGGATTCACGGAACCGCTTCGAACACCCTTCGTCCATCGGGGTTGGTGGAGACTGCAAAGACATCGGTTTGGTCTTTCCATGAAATAGTGAGGCGGGATTTGTCGTCGTTCCATTTGGTGGATGGGAGCTCGTCGCCGGCGCGATGAGGGAAAAGCATCATCACGAATCGGGGTTCGACGCTGCGGGATCCCACTACTACCTGCGTGCCCATGCCGAGGCTGCGACCGGTGAACTGGTGGGTGTCATCGGTTTTTTTGTATTCGATTGAGGCGACCATCGGAATGGGCTGAATCGTCGGCATGTCGGAGCTGGCAATGTCCACCGTGCGCACCAAAAGGAGTCTGTCTCCGGGGGCGGGAGACAGGTCAGTTTTACCTTGGAATGCGTAGTTGAGTTCGGCGTCCTTGCGGTCGGTGGTTCGATCCCCGAGCAGGATATCCGGGCCATTGATCGACACGGCTGCCACGTCGGGCGGCGCATTCATCCGCCATTCGTAGAGGTGCTCGTCATCATCTTTGCGAATATCATCCACAACTAGAACGTAGGGATGTTTTCCGCGTGAAAACAGGACCGTGCGAAACGCCTTTTCGACCGGATACCATGGAGCCCGGAGGACCCATCCGTCCTCATCATCCCACATCCGGGGGTCTCCCATTTCCCGTGTCGCAAAACCTTCGTTGTAAGCCACAACAGTCGGAAGCGGATCAGGCTCCCAGAGCTCGATCGGCACGCGCGAAAGCACCCGCTCGCCGGCTTCATGAAAATGTTCGAGACCGCGTTGCGCCAGTGACGCTTTGGATTCTGTGAACGTGGATTTTGTCCATTGCCAGTCCCATGGATACTTGGCATCGACCACCGCTTTCACCAACTCCGGGGTGTCGGACATTTCGAGCCAGCGACCCGGGGGAGCGAAGTACGACTGACCGCGTCCGTCAATCGTGACGACGTTGTGGTATTTGGATACCGTGTCCCGGTATCCATCGCAGGCCCAGGCGCGGCCAACAGCCGAAAGCGTGAAGACACCACGGTCGGCATGGTCATGATTTGCAAATGTGGTATCCGCGCGGCAATCGACGTGCAGGTTGACATCATCGACTCCCCACCCGCTGCGAGTGTAAAGAAAGCCGCGCTCGGGATCATAAACCGTGAGCCTGCCCCCGGCCAATTCCGCGGCCTCGGACTCCGCTTGGGATTTTGTGTCAGCCACGGAAAGCTCAACAGGAAAAATCCACTGGGACTCGTGCGCGTTGGCGACGATGCCGTGCCAATCATTCTTTTGCATCTGGGGATGGTTCCGCAGGACATAGTCAATGCCCGGCGAGTCGGGGAAAAAATATTTTTGAGGCACGAGCATCCAGAGGCTTGGCGGAAAATTCCCGAGGTCCCCGCTGGATTGCCATGCGCCTCCGAACGGCTGCATCGCCTGAACCAACCATGACTCGGTGTGCCTCCTCCAGTGCGGATGGATGAACAGATTTTTCCCCCGGTTAGCAAATGCGAGCATCGGGGACGTGATGTGGCCGATACCGAGAGTTTGGTAGCCGACGCCCTCGGTTCCGGTGCCGAGGCCGTTGATTGCATAGGTCAGGTAGTCGCGATACACCTCGAACATGCGCTCGCGGGCACGAGGGTCATCCCCAGGTTCGCCCTCGATGGCAAAGAGGCAGGCCGCGAAGGATTGGGTCATTCCCACGTGATTCCAATTCCGCCAATGTGCAGGCAGGTCCATGCCGACGGTGTATTTGCCCGCAGTCGCGCGAACGATGAGTGATCGCAGCTCTTCGCGCTCCTCCGGGGTCATCCATTTCCATGCCCAGTCGTATCCGTAGGCGACTTCGTTGGGGACGAGGTATCGGGTGGAGTGCCAATGAAATTCGTGGCGCGGCTTCGTGTTGGCCTCATCCACTTTTGGGCTCAGATAACGCGCATACGTTGCCAGCGCTTTCGCGACCTGCCGTCCGGCATCTGCATCATCGTCCAGCAGTGCCACCAGCGCCTTCGCCTCCATGCCGACCAAAAGTGGATTGCGCATTCCCCACTTGGTGGCGGGCTGACGTTCCGGGATATTCATTCGGAATCCCGAACCCGGCGGCTCGTCATCGAGTGGACTTTCTTTGTAGACCTCGGTGAATGCGTGGATGTCCCCGGACACCAACGCGGCGAAACATTTACCTTCCCAGGTGTCCGGCGCGTCGACACCCTTCGCGATCTGCCCGCGCAGGACCTTTTGCGTGGCAAGCCCCATCTCCGTGGAGGTGGATTCCTTGCGGATGCGCGGAAGATCGTCGGGACCGAAAAGGATGCGCGGATGGATGCCGGGCGGGGGCACGCTAAAAAGCCGGTCCTTCGCGAAGCCGGTGGAATCGGGCTTCCAAGGAACAGCCGGAGATTCGGGGAACCCGAAGGTCCCGTTTAATGCCCGTTCGACTTTTTCGGATGGCTGAACGGAATCAACATCGCCCACGCGGGGATCACTTGCCGTGTGAGCAACGCCAGCGATGGCAAAAGGCAAAAGCCAAAACCAGTTTCTAAACTTCATCGCGAGCGGCGAGCTTACCGATTAGGGCAGAACATTACCATCCGCATCCAGCAAGTCCCCAAGCACGATAATCTGTCCCACCGAGAACGCGTTGTCTTTGTATTTGTCGGGGTTATTCCGAAAGTCCGCGTCGGTTTTCTTTTTTGCGAGCAGTTCTTCCTTTGGGGGCACCTCGTCGGTGAGTGTCCATGTGACGGTGTGTTTGCCGTAGGGAACCGCCGGGAGCGGGGAGCCCACGTAGACGTGCTGATTGGCATGTACCGTGAATAGAGATTTTTTCTTAGGCTCTTGGTCGTCCATTTGCACCATCACAATGCCCGAGTCCGGGCCTTCCATGCCTTTGAATCCGATGTGTGTGCCTTCAAAGTGAACGGTCATTTTGGAGTCGGGCGTTGCGGTGCGGTAAAGGACCGGAAACCAATCGTAGAACTTTTTCCCGAACCGGCGACAGGATGGTCCATCGGCGGCAGTGAGTTTGGTCCATTCGCCGACAAACTCCGCGCGTCCATCCGCCGCAATCGTTTTAGCCTTTTCCCACGGGAGCGTCGAAATCGGCTCAGGCAGCGGCCGGAGGGCACCATCATCGGATGGTTGTTGAGCCAACACCTGGAGTCCGCGCACGGCCGCCTCGCCATTCATTTTGTGGCCGAGTTCGCTTGGGTGACTTCCGTCATTGCTAAAAATGACTTTCCCATCCTCGGTGAGGCCGGATTCGGTTTTCGGGGCTTGGTGGACGAGTTTGCCTTCGGCGAAGAGCTTGGATGCCTCGATGCCCATGTGAATGGAGGGCAGATTGTAGTGGGCGGCCACGCGTTCGTGCAGCGAGATCGAATTGGAGCAAACTCCTTGGTTGGCTTTTTCCAGAGACTCCGCCGTGACCGTGTAAACAAAACAAATGTCGGTGTCCGGGTTCGCCTTGCGCAGCTTGCGGATCAGGCCATCCAACGCACCGGTGACTTCCTCGGGGCGGTCCCGCACATCGCTTCCATCGTTGAGCGAGAACTCGATGAATACGACATCTGGTTTCTTGGCTACAAGGTCCGCATCCGCGCGAAAAACCCCGACGAGCGAACCCGAGCCTCCGACGCTGGCATTCAAGAGCTCCAACTTCGCGTTGGGAAAAGTCTGACCTAACCAATCATACGTCGCGTTCCGCCAGCCCGGTCCCGCTGTGATGCTGCCCCCATAATACCCTACGGTAACCGGCCCGCCTTTTTGGAGCTTCGAAAAAAACCGGGGAAGTCCGCCGCGCAGTTGAACCTCAGCCGCAGGCATCGCACCGGTGGCAGGAGCCACCTTGGCCGCCTCGGCATTGGCCGCGGTATAGTCTTTTTCATGACCGAGGATTTCGGTGCTGGGCGCGGAAGCCGTCTGCGCGACAAGCGGTGCTTGAATGGAAATCAGGAAAGCGGCGAGTAGCGCAGTGGGGAGAATTTTCATAGGGGGCTGATCCAACGGGTAACGTCAGTGAACACAAATTAGCAACACATATTGCAACATAACGCACAAAACCGCATTTTCTTTGCAAATCACTCGATCTACGTTGAAAGTCCCGTCGATGTCTTCGCTAGTCCGCCAACGGCTTATGCCGCTCATTATTCCGATCCTCTCCCTCAGCGGTCAGGGGCTCGTCAAAGGGCAAACCGTGACGATCTCCTCGCCAGTGTCCCAAGCTGCGGAGGCAGGCTCTTTTCCGGGCACCTTCCTGATTACGCGAACTGGCGATCCTTCCCAAGCCCTGCCGGTGAGACTCCGTTTTGCAGGCACGGCGGTTCCGGGGTCGGATTATGACACGATTGCGGATTCCGTTGTCATCCCGGCCGGCCAGGTCTCAGCAGAGATTTCATTGGCCCCGATCAACGACGCAGATGTCGAGGCAAGCCCTGATACCGTGGAAGCGCGTGTGGAAGCAGGCCCTGGATATTCCGTCGGCAGTCCAGACCGGGCCACGGTGACGATTGCGAATGACGACACCTTTGGGAGTTCGGCACCGATGCTTTACAAAATCGAACCGGACAGCACGACGTCGCTGGTTGCCCATTGGACGGATAATTTTCAGACCGAAACGAAATACCGGCTGCAACACCGGATGGAGGGGAGCGCAAGTTGGACTACGATTGATAATCTGCCTCCCAATACCACGAGTCACCGCGTGACCGGCTTGATCGAAGGCACGCGCTATGAAATGCGCGTCACCGCGTTTCAAGGCAGCACGTCATCCCAAACGCACAGCCCCACGCCCGTGCGGCTTCATGCGAAGGCGGTTGGTGCGCCCGCATGGTTCACCTACAGCGATTGGCAGAATGCAATGGGGTTGAACTCCGCAAACCGTACCGCCGCGGGCAGCACTACAAGCGACCCTGACGGAGACCAGCGTCTGAATCTTTTGGAGTATTTGCAAGGGAGTGATCCACTCGCGAGTGACCCGGCTCAGCCGCTCGAGGTCTCGGCAATGCCAACTTCGGGTTGGAGTGCTCGCTGGACCGGCGCGAGCGGGCTGCTGGACGCCGGGCTTTTGCTTGAGGAAACGCAGGACCTTGCCGGACTGTGGCAAGTATCTCCTCTATCTATCCAGCAGGTCGGCAATCAATTTTCCGTGGAAGATCAACGTGGTGGTGACCGCCGGTTCTATCGGCTGAAGGGCCAACCGCTCGCCGCCACAACGCCGAGCTCGATCGTGACGTGCTGGGGCGACAGTCTCACTGGAAATCCGGGCACCTACGTTTCAAAACTTGGGACTCTGCTCCCCGGTCGCACGTTTCAAAACTGCGGAATCGGCGGGGACACGTCCATGCAGATTCTTGACCGAATGGTAGGTCTAACGATCACTTCGCCGAATCCTGCCCATGCCACACAAACCCCGGCGGGCACTTCAGTGCGGGTCGTGGCCTCCCGCACCACACACTCCCGGATCATGAGCACGGGCCAACGCGGGAACTGGGCCACCTACGCCGCGACACTCGCCAACACACACACAGTCGAGTTCTTCAATCGGGGAGAAAAAATCGGTGAATCCTCAACACCGCTCTCGACCACTGTGACATCGAACCGCACCGCGAGCCCGTCCCGACTCCTCGCGAGTGGCCATCCGTTCAGCACCGGGGACGTCGTGCATTTTCCGACCGGTCCCCTGCCCTCGCCTTTGGTTCTTGGAAAAACCTATGTCGTGCATGATGCAGACGTCGCGGGATTTTCTCTCGCGGAAGCAGACCTTACGTTTTCGGTGACCGCTTCAACTGCGACACCGAGCGCACAATTTGTTTCGGCAAACCACCCATTCGTCAATGGCGACCCCGCATGGTTTCGCCGGGGTGCCGCGCCTCCCGGCCTGCTATCCGAAAAAGTCTATTACGTCGTCGATGCAGCACCGGGGAGTTTTGCACTCGCGGAGGCGCCCGGAGGCGCAGCGATCTCGATGGTTTACAATGCATCCGGAGCTATACTCGGCAAACCCGGCCCCGCGATTTCGCTGGCTGCGAATTTTGCTTCGCCGACCCGTGTAGTCGGTCCGTTTGTGTTGAATTGGACTCATCCGGGCGGATCCACTGCCCTGACGCTCAGAACCCACACCGACCGCGATGCCAACACGTTCATTCTCTGGATGGGTCGCAACAATTCCGCAAGACCTCACGAAACCTACGCCGAATTGAAAACCGCCATCCGCCACATCAAGGCCATGGACGCACGGTTCCTCATCGTTTCCGTCACCAACGGCGGTGGCGAGTCGGTTGGCAGTCCGTATTACTACGGCGTCATCAATCTCAACAGCCTGCTCCGCAAAGAATTTCCCGATGAATTCGTGGACGTCCGCACCGCCCTCATTCGGTCAGCCACCGCAGACGCCAATGACCAAATCGACCGCGCCGCCGACATCCCACCCCGCAGCCTGCGCTCCGGCAACGTCCACTTCAACGATGCCGGCCAGCAGATTATCGCCGAAGTTCTCGCCAACGAACTCACCCGCCGCGGATGGTAGAGCGCAGATCAACGGACGGACGAAGGAAACACGGCGGATTTTTACGAGTTTAGAGACCTTCAAGCCGAAACGCACCCGTACCAACGCCGCGTCTTACGCGGTTTGATTGTTCGCCAAAGGATTTGCAGGTGGCGAGAATTACCAATAACCTATCCTAATGCGTCGCTCCCCGCGTCCACATTGCGCGCGTGCCAGACACCCATCCTCGGTTCCATTCGTTTCTATATTTGTGGAAACAGCGACTTCGTGGGGACGTCGGGTCGTTTCTGGAATCATCGAGTATTCCAAACTCAATGGTCCATGGCACATCGAGCTTCACACTGGAGGTCCGGAGGAGGTTTTCGGGTTGGGCAGGAGTTGGCATCCTGAGGGCATCATCGGACGCGTGCCAACCGTCAAGATTGCCCGTGCGTTCCTCGCAAAAAAGGTCCCCGTGGTCAATTGTTCAGGGATCGTACTCCGCGGGCATGATTTTCCAACAGTGACCGGAAGCTACGTCGGGGACGCAACCCTTGTGGCCGAGCATTTTTGGTCGAGGGGGTTCTCGCACTTTGCTTATGTAGGACACCCCGACGAGTCCTACGTCAATATTCTCTACGAAAAATTCTGCGAGGTCCTTGCGCGACGCGGGCACCGCTGCGCATTCCATCGATCGGTCAGCCGACCCGAGGCATATGTCGATTGGCTTCGGAGTCTGCCCAAACCGGTAGGCGTATTGTGCTGGGGACCAGCCATCGGTCACATGGTGCTCGATGCGTGCCTAAAATCCGGCATCACTGTTCCTCACGATGTTGCTGTGATGGGCTGCGATTTTGATGACCTGCAATCCGAAGCATCCTACCCCGAACAAACCGGCGTTCGCACAGCGGCTGAGCAAATCGGACGCGAGGCAGCCGCCCTCCTACACACGCTGCTCTGCGGGAAGAAACCGCCGAAAATGCGGCAGCACATTGAGCCCCTCGGTGTCATCACCCGCCTCTCCACCGACACCCTCGCAATACCCGACAAGCAAGTAGCCGCCGCCATGCGATTTGTCCAAAACCATGCGCATGAACCAATCACGGTCACCGACATTCTGCGGCATCAGCCAATGGCAAGAAGATCCCTCGAAAGAAAATTCCGCCAGTATTTCGGTCGTTCAGTCGTGGAGCAAATCCGTCAAATCCGCATCAACAAACTGCGTCTTCTATTGGCGAATACAGACGAGCCCATCACGGAGCTGGCGGAGCAGTGTGGTTTTACGTCCTACAAATACATGGGCTTGGTTTTTCAGCAGTCCACCGGAATGTCTCCGCGGGAGTTTCGGGAACAGAATCGAACACCACGACATGTGAGCCGACGCAACGTGTAACCGTATTCATTGCGTTGGTAACTGCTGGCGCAAATGTGGACATTTAATTCGCCCGAGGGGGTTGTTCGAAAAACAATCCAGAAGTATGAATCGGAAAACTTCAATCCCTCATGACAAACTCCAAGCGCCTCACTGCCCTCCTCGCACTCTCCGCCGCCACGCTATTCTCCCCCTACCACCTTTCCGCCCAGACCGTCTGGGATGGTGGCGGTAATGCGACGACGGACATCAATCTAAACACGAACTGGAACAACAACATCGCCAACTCCCTCAATGGCACACAGACCGGAACGTTCGGCACTGGCGGGTCATCCGCCACGATGAACGTAGACGGCTATTTCTCCACATTGGTATTCAACCGCAATGATGCGGCCGGCTTCACCATCGGTGGCGCTGGCATACTTTCGGTGCTGGCTTCTGGTACTGGCGGCACTCAGAACTTTTCCGTCAGCGACACCGCAGGCAACGGCACGACCACGATCAACTCCAACCTACGCCTCAACACCGATGCAGGTGGCACCCGCCTCCTCGTCATCGACAATCGCGAATCCGGCACCACCGGAGAGAGCCTTTCCATCACCAATGGCATCAGCGCGAGCAACGCCAATGCTTATGGCCTGCGCTTTAGTGGCTCCGGCAGCACCCGGATCGCCGGTGCCATCATTGGCACCTTGACGTCAAACATCCAACAGGCGTCCGTTGCAGGTCAGAATATGGCTGGCACCGTCACCATCGCCGGCAACCAGTCCTTGGGCTCATCGACACAAGTCAGCATCGCAGGCAACGGCGGCAGCGTGAATGGCAATGTCGCATCCACCGCCAAGTTTGTGATGGGTGACAGCACCGCCGACATCCAGTCCTGGGGCTCCACCACTGTCAATCAGGCGGCCACGGTAGAGGTCAAGTCCACGGCGACGCTTACGAGCGGGATATCCCTCTCCAACGCAGCGAGCAACGGCTCCAGCGGGGGCACGCTCGACGTGTCCGGCAACCTCTCGGCCACGACACTCGCGATTGGCGGTGCAGCCTACTCGGGCACTCTCCGCGTCTCCGGTAATGCCAGCTTCAGCGGGGCGATCACTTCCGGCGTCACAGCGGGTAGCAAGATCGTTGGTGGCAGTGGAACGAACGGGGTCCTATCCCTTTCCAGTGGCACCGTGGGATCTGCGGTTACGATTGGCGGCGGGCTCTCGAACGAGAACAATCTCGCGCTAATGAAAACCACCACCGGCACACTGACCATCAACAGCGCAAACACCTACTCCGGCGGCACCACGATTGAAAGCGGCGGCGGCTCCGGTTCGTTCGCCATCGCGCTCGGAGCAAACAACGCCCTCGGCAGCGGGCCTCTGACTGTTGGAAATGCCAACACGGGAAGCAATGGTGCCCGGCTCCGCATGAACGGCTTCAACCAGAGCGTCTCGGCCCTCTCTTCAGGCGGGCCCAACGCACAGGTCATTGAGAATCTTGGCGCTTCGAACAGCGTGCTCACCGCCAACCAAGGCTCCAATTCCACCTATGGCGGTGTCCTTCGCGACCGCAGCACCGGCGCAACGGGAGCCACGGGAAATCTCGGGCTGACTAAATCCGGAGCGGGCATTCTAACGCTTTCATCATCCAGTTCGACCTACACCGGCGCAACGACCCTCTCGGAGGGAGTGCTCGAAGTGGCAAGCCTCGGCTCGACCGGGTTATCCCGTACCATCAGCACTACGGCTGGAAGCAACATCGTTGGGGTAGATGACACGACCGGATTGACCGCTGGAATGACCTTCGCAGCAGCGACCCTCCCAGCCGGATTTTCAATCACCTCGGTAGACAGCCCGACACAGATTTCCATCAACACGAGCAGCAACATTGCAACTGGCGCGGCGGTTGCAGCCGTCTTTGGTGTGAATTCTTCCATCGGGATGGCGACGAGCGCGGAATCCAACCTCGTCTTTGATGGAGGCACGCTGCGCTACACCGGCGGCAATGCATCGACCAACCGCAACTTCAGCATCACTGGCACCAACACAGCCAAAGTTGATGTCAGCAATTCTGCCACCGCACTCACACTCACGGGGGCCGCTTCCTCGGGGACGGGGTCCCTCGAAAAGCTGGGTGGCGGAACGCTGATTCTGGCAGCGACTAATGGCTTCTCCGGCTCCACAACAGTCACCGCTGGCACTCTGCTACTATCCTCCACTGGATCTTTGGCCGGCGGAGTCGAAGTGGCAAACAATGCAATCATCGGAGGCAGCGGAACAATCGCGGGTAGCTTGAACCTGATTTCTGGAGCCAACTTCCGCTTCAGCCTTACCGATACCTTAGTTGTCAATGGAAGCAGCATAACATTCGGCGGATTCAGTGTGAACAACCTGGTCGGCTTGGACAGCTCGGTTGATCTCGCGAGTTACACGCTGATTGGAGGATCGAGCACGATCAACACAACCAATCTTTCCAACCTTGGCAGCATGAATGCATACGATCTGGGAGACGGGAAATTCGCCTATTTTGAAACAGGAGCGGGCAGCATGAACTTGGTTGTGATTCCTGAGCCAAGCAGCATCGTCTTTCTGATCCTCGGAGCGGGAGTTGCTGTGTTGCTGCGTCGGACCCGTCGCGATCGCAGCCAGATCGCTCTGTAAAAGCCAAGCCGAAATTCCTAGGAATCCGCGGAGCCGTGTCGATGTTGCCGCCGGCTCGCGAGTCTTCGGAATGAATTTCCCAGCTCATGCAATTGCATTGTGAACAAATGAACTGCGTTTCAACTAGTCAGGCTCCGCCGCTACGACGACTACCCATCGGCGGCCGATCGAATCACCGGGGGCATGCCTTTACTTTGGTGGAAGTATTGGTCGTGGTAGCGATCTTGGGAATCCTCGCGGCGATTCTGATCCCGGCCGTTGGCGGAATGTTGGCTCGTGGGAGAACCGCCAAGTCCACAGGAAATCTTCAACAAATCTACTCCGCAGTTTACCAACACGTCGTGGATAACGATGGCAACTTCCCCTATGCCTTCGGGGGTGGGGGCTCTCCCCGACCTCCTGGGGCAAACGACAAATCGCGGGGCTACTGGTATGATGTGGTTAAGGCCCGGCTTTATCCGCATCCCGGCGGCAATGCGTTGCTTTCTCGATTAGACGGACCTTCGGGTTGGGGTCCGGCCAGCGCGACCGACACGACCGGCACCGTCCTGCGCTCCCCGAATGCGGAAAAAAGCTGGCCGGTGAGTGTTATTTCTTACGGCTACAACAACCGCTTCAGCTACGACCCCAATCGCTCACAAAAGTTGGCTCTCATATACAACAACAGAAAGACAGTGCTCCTTGCCGACAATCTCGGTAACACGCATTCGCTTACCCCGGACAACGCATCCACGGTGGGAAAGTTGAACCCACGAAATGGCGCAAGCAAAGACCTAGCTGCCGATGGCATGGCTATCGCGATCTTCATCGACGGCCACTCGGAATTGCTGAATGCCGAAACATGCGACGAGCTTAACGGGGATAAAAACCATCCGTTTTGGGGAGTGGCTCCATGAACACAACCGAAATCGCGAAACCTCCTTGGGATAGAACATCGGACACCGCGCCGCAGGACTCCGACCGCTGCATTCACCCGGTGCCGACACTGCATCAATTTGCGATGCCAGGCTGGCATGTCTGGTGTGGATCAGTCGTGGAGCACCCAACAGGAGTATTCAATTTATTCTATTCATGCTGGCCCGAGACAGAGGGCCATGAGGGGTGGGTGACTCACTCGGAGATATGGAGAGCCGAGGGGCCATGCCCGTGGGGACCATTCACAAATCCTGCGGTGGTCTTCGCGGGTTGTGGACGCCGCACGTGGGACGCAGACAATTTTCATAACGTGACCGTTAAAAAGATCGGCGGCCGGTTTTTCATGTATTACACCGGAAATTTCGGCAATGGCGATTGGTGGGTGCATCGCAACAACCAGCGTATCGGAGTGGCTGTTGCCGATTCGACGGCAGGTCCATGGAAAAGATCGCCTCAGGCTATTCTGGATGTGAGTCCAGATTCGTGGGACAGTCTGTGTGTGGCTAATCCGTCCGTCACGACCACACCGGATGGTCGCGTGATGATGATCTATAAAGGCGTTACATCTGGCGACTTGCCGTATGGCTCACAGGTTTTGCATGGAGTCGCTTTTTCCGACAGTCCGGAAGGGCCATTCAGGAAAGTCAAAGATCCGCTCTTCCAAGTGCCCGGATCGCGTTTTCCATTTGAAGACCCTCATGTTTGGCATGCAGATGGTTTTTTCCGATGCCTCATGAAAGACATGGTCGGACTGCCGGGCTCATGCGCGCGTGCCACGCTGCTTTTTGAATCCGAAGACGGCGTGCATTGGCCATGCGAAAACTATCGCTTGGTCGCAACGCCACATTTGGAATCCTCCGACGGCGCAATTACCAAAGTGAGTCGATTGGAGCGACCTGCATATTTTCTTCACGCGGAGCAGCCGTGTCTTTCATTTGCGGTGAAACCAGAGGGCGACGGCGCATCATTTCTGGTCTTCGTCCCCGGTCGCGTCTCGGCCCGAGCCCTGCGCCGAACACATGAACATAACCCCAATGACTGACATGAGATCCTCCCTTCGCATTCTGGCTATTCCCGGTCTGGTATTTTTGCTTTGCCATTGTCTGTATGCGGAGCCGCCTGCGACCGTCGTTGAAAAGCTTCGCGAGCCGACACCCGGGGTTGAACCCCTTGTTTTGTTTTTGGACTCTGCTGAGGCCAACCAAGGATCGGGCGACACCCGATGGGTAGCCACGTCGGGCACTCGCCTTGTCACCAATGGCAGGGATCCATGGGGAAACGCCTTCGGAGCATTCGGACCGCCGGAAGATGCTGCAATGGGTGCCGCTATCGCGGCATCAATTGAAAGCCCCTTGCTCAGCGGTGATTCTGGAACTTTGATTTTTTGCGTACAGGTTCCAGAGGTGACCGGCGATCCGGCAATGATCATAAGCCGTGGAGCGTGGGGCGACCCAGTAGCGTTTGATCTTAGAGCCGATCGCACAAAAATACTACGCTTATACGCCGGAAGCAATGAACCCAAGCCGGACAGTTTGCAAATCGGTCAGTATGTACCCGGGACATGGCTGTTTATTGGGCTCACATGGAAAAAGGATGGAGCCGACCTCGCCCTCGACACATTGGTTGGCGAATTCGGGAGCGGGCAATCTCCGATGCTGAACTCATTTAGCATTCGGCAAGCCGGCGGGAAGGATTCACCTGTTCTCATCGCCGGTCGCACTAACCGTGATCTGAATTCTGCATTGCTGACTGGTGGACTGTATTGCGCGCTGGCGATCTACGATGTCTCTTTTCCGCAAGAGTTGATCGAGGGCATTTTTCAAACGATGGATTCCGCTACCGTTCCATGAGGAATCCGCGTTTTGCTCTGCGGGATTTCGCTGCGCTCGTCGCGTTCGCGTCGCTCACGATGCTCACAAGCTGTGCTCCGGACCGGGCGAAGCCCGTAAGTCCACAGCCCGGCGTAGACCTTCCCGGCCAAGGTTGGGAGCTGGTTTTTGACGACGAGTTTGAGAGGGATGGTGACACGTGGAAAGAAAAGTGGATCTCCGATGCCCAAGCCCACAAACACATCCTCTCCAGCCGCTGGCCGGAGAATGTCTCGATGCAAGACGGAAAGCTTTTGCTCACGGCCAAAAAAGAAAGCCGTGGCGGGCAGGATTGGACGGCGGGGAGTATCTGGACCAAGGAGCGGTTTCAATACGGCTACTTCGAGTGCCGCTATCGCTATGCAGCCGCACCCGCGTTGAACAACTCCTTCTGGCTGATGAACCACGCCCGGGCCGAAGACAAAAAGCTCATCGAGTCGGGCGAACTCACCGTCTTTGAGATCGATGTCAATGAGGGGCATTACCCCAATAAAATCTCAACCAACATCCACCGGTGGACACCTAAACACACGGCGAACAGCCGCTCGATCGTTCTCGGTTCGCGCCCGCTTTCTTCTTTTCCGCTGGAAATTCCGGTGACGACCCAGCGCTTGCGCATTCTCAGTCGGGATGTGAACCGCACCAGCATCGCCGAAGTCCGGGCCTTTGCTCCGACCAAGAGCGGCTATCCCGAAATGGCCGACGAAGCAGGCCAACCGCTGCCTGTTCCCCCGGATCAACCCAATCTGCTCGCCGGGGCCCGGGCGACGGCCAATTCAAAACTGCGGGACGAATTCCCCGCTGACAACGTGGTGGATGGCGTTGTTTCCAATGCTTCCCGCTGGGTCGGGGCGGACAGCCAGGGCGGAAATCACGAAGTAATCCTCGAGCTGGGGAATCCCGTGGACATCGGCTGCATCCAGGTCTTTTCGGGCTGGCGGAGTCAGGGGGAGTGGACTCAGGCCATGAGTGATTTCACCATTCAATACTGGGATGGCGCGGATTGGGTGGACATCGCAGGCTCCGGGGGAACCGAGAGCGGTTTCCGCGACCTGAGCGCAGAATTCCACACCTACGGGCTGCTCTGGACTCCCGAGGAAATTATTTTTTACTTCGACGGGAAAGAAATCCGTCGCGAGCCCAATGTTTTCTGTCACCATCCTTCCCCGGTCTTTCTCAGTCTGGCTGTGATTCATTGGGCCGGGCCGGTGACCGACCGGATTGATGGGGCGAGTCAGGTGATTGACTATGTGAGGATTTGGCAGCGAGACGATTGGAAAAAACCATGAGACGGTTTTTTCGCAGCGGTGTGATTGTGATCCTCGTTTGCACGATGGTTTCAACCGGTTGGACGGAAGGGAATACAGGTCAATTTCACACGACCGGGAAGTGGAAGTTTGGGTTTCGGGATACCTACGCCGACGGCAAAGGCAGTATTTATTCGATGGATCCCACGGCCACAGCCACGTGGTTGCTTGCTTTGCCCTCGGGCACGAAGGCCCGGCTTTTTCTTTTTGTCTATGCGGATACGGAAAGCCGGCAGGTGGCGGAAGTAACCGTGAAATCCGGCGGTCGGGACGAATCGATCATGCTCGACTATTCGATGGGTGAGCCGGGTTGGGTGGAGTTGGGGGAATTCGAATTCCGTGGACGACCCAAGGAAGGGGTTTATTTTTCGGCGGGACCGGTTGGTAAATCGAGCCTGAGCGCCTTGAAATTGGAAATTCTCGACCGCTCTGGCGAAGTCCTCGAAACCCGGATTCTGGATGAAGTTGCGCCCGATTTTTCGGAGGAGCTTGTGCCTGCCTCCTCTCGTCGGAAGGCGGATGAGTCGGCCCTTCCACCGGGAGAGTGGGAGTTGGTCTTGAGCGATGATTTTGATTCTTTGGACAGCGATGCGTGGCAACTCTACGACCGTGAAACCTGGGGGCGTCTGCTCTCGGTGCGGCTCAAAGAAAATGTGGTCGTCGAAGATGGCATTCTCCGCCTGATCACACGGCGGGAAGAAGTCGGGGGCAAAAACTGGACTTCGGGCGGGCTGCGCACCCGCACCTTCCGTCAGCAATATGGCTACTTCGAGGCTCGTCTGCGCTATGCCCCGGCGCCGGGGCTCAACAACGCGTTCTGGTTGCACCCGGCTTCCGAAGGCAGCGGATTTGAGATCGATATCAACGAGGGGCATTGGCCCAACTTCGTCAATGTGACGCTGCACCAAAGCGGTGAGGAGTCTCTTACCCACAAGCATGAGGCCTTGCACGATCTCTCCTCCGAGTTCCATCTCTCCGGCGCCGAATGGAATGAGAGCGAGATTATTTACTATCTTGATGGGGAGGAAATTCATCGTCAGGAACACCACGCAGCCAATCTGCCCTGCGCAGTTCACTTCAGCACGGCGGTGATTTCCTGGGCTGGTCCTTTGACCTCACGCCTCGACAGTGCCGCAATGGAAGTGGACTGGGTGCGGGTTTATGACCGAAAATCACCACCATGATTTCACCCGGCAACAACTTACTTCTCGGCCTGGGTTGCGGGCTTATTCTGGCGGCGGGTCTTGCCACTGGCACGGCCTCGGAGCCTGTTGCTCCCGCTGAGGCGATGCTCGTGATTGAAGCAGATGCGAATTGGGCGCAGATCAATGGCCCGCACACGACGGATGCCGTTACGCGCGACCGCTATTTCCGGCTTTACCATTTTCCGGGAATGTATGCAGGGGAGGTGGCGGCGGGGTTGCGCGGGTTGAACGTCGCGCCAGGTCGTGGCACCGGCCCGTATTTCGGGGATGATGGTGGCGACACGCTTCGTTTCGGGCGCGGAGCTACGGAAGAGGCCACGATAGACAAATTTATCGCGATGGCCCGGCGTGCGGCAATGGAACATCCGGGATCCAGCTATGCGGCAGCAGGGGGATCGTTTCCGGATTTTTCGGCGGAACGTCAGCGCGCCGCTGCCGGCGACTCCCAAGTCGAGCCGACGATGAAAGTCGGGCACAATCGTGCGGTCGCCAAGGAAGACTGGCCCGAAGTCGGAGCGATGTTGGAACGCTGGCTCAAAGCCATGCGGCAAAGCAGCGCCGCCCTGCCAACCTTCTTCTCCCCGGTAAATGAACCCGATGCGTCGTGGAAGGGTGGGGCGGAGTCGTCCGTGCAACATGCGGAGTTTGTCCGCGAGCTGGCTCTGCGCCTTCGGGAGAGCCATCCGGAGGTGCGCATTTCGGGCCCCTGTACCGCATGGCCCTACCCCGGGGAGGATTGGAAACGCTGGGGGCCGCAGGGCTGGGAACGGGCTTTTATTGAGCGTGTCGGAGATGTGGCCGGGGGCTATGATTTTCACCTCTACACCAAAGAACTCTGGGCTTATGGACCCGAGTCGCCGGGCTTTAATCCGGACAGAAAACTGCCGACCCCCAATCTGTTTGCCAGCTTGGGCCTCGGCCACCCGGAAATCATGGATTTCGGCAAATCGGACGTGCTCCTCGACTTGATCCAAGCCATCCATAAGGCCAAGTGGAGCACTCCTTCACCACCTGTTATTATTTCCGAATTCGGACGCCAGGGAATCACCCCACAACTCGGCCCATGGGCCAATGACTACCTCTATTATCTTTACGCCACCACGGTGACCCGCCTCTGGATGAGCCTCATGAACCGGCCGGAGGTCTGCCTGACAGTTCCATTCATTTTGCCCGAGAGCGATGAAGGCTACGGGCCACTGCGGGGACAAGCCCTCGCGACCCGCCCCGGGGCACCTGAGAACCTGCAGACCCGTGCAACGCCCTTGACAGATTTCCTCGCCTTTTTTCGCGACTTTGAGGGACGCCGGATTCCATCGGCGTGGACCAACGCCGATCCGGCAATTGCGCGCGGGCTCTTTGCCGTGGCCACCCGCAATGAAACAGAAACGCAGGTTCTTCTGCACAACGCCACGCCGGACTCGATCGAGGTATCTCTGCTGGTGCGAGGCATCGCAGACTGGCCTGCGGAAGCACGCGTGGCCCGCATGAGGTGGGAAGGTCCGATTCCTGCCGATCACCGTGCGCAGACCCCACAAGGTTCTTCGTGGCGCAGGGATCTTGCCGCCGTCGAACCTCTGCCCCACCCCTCCATCCGGTTGGAAGGCGAGGAAACGGCCATGGTGCGGGTTCCTTTGCGCTCCACCGCAGTCCGACAGATCGTCGCCAGGCAATACCATGCGCCAGAATTCCTCCAGTCCATCAACGGGGAAGCAACTGCCAGCTTTTCGATGGATTTAACTCCGCAGGATTTGCAATCGGCGACAACTGCGGTTCTTGTCTTTGGATTTTCGTCACCTGGTGGAGTGGAGGGTGGCCGGGTCCGGGTGGAGTGGCAGGGAAGCAGTGCCCCGATCAATGCCGCACTTGGCCTGGGTGAAGGTTGGAGGCAAGTGGTCGTGCCGATCAGCATTCCCATCCCGGTTGCTGATCTCAAGCCGGGCAGATGGACGGCTCGCGTCAAAAGCATCAGCGGGGAAACCCCCGCTGGTGCGCAGATTGTCTCTGCAAAGTTGGATCTTAAGAGCGAGATGCCAATCGGCTCTGTAATCCAGAAGCCCTGAAGACGATGTCACACCCCTCCGTTTCCTCACCTCCAAAAATCTGGACCCACGGGACCCTCACTTATACGCTGGGGGGCCTTCTCGCATTATTCGGGTGGCTGCTGCTTGGAGACTTTGCCATCTATCTGCGTGATCGTTCGATTCTGCCGATCACCCAGCTTTTTCTCAAGCGGGAGGGTGCGTCCGACACGCTCATTGCTGTTATGCTTTTCTCTCTTCCCGCGTTGCTCGGCATCGTGCTTGGTCCGGTGATCAGCTACCACTCCGACCGTCACCGCGGATCAAGAGGCCGCCGGATTCCCTACCTGCTCGTTTCGGCACCGCTCGCCGCGCTGGCCATGGCGGGACTCGCCTTTTGTGCGCCCTTGGGAGCTCTTTTGCACTCCGCCACCGGCCAGCGGCTCGCGCTGGACACCTCGATATTTTGGGTGTTCGGGGTATTCTGGACGGTCTTCGGAGCGGCATCGGTGGTGTCCATGACGATCTTTAACGGCTTGATTAACGATGTGGTGCCAACTCCGGTGTTGGGGCGGTTTTTCGGACTCTTCCGTGCCGTGAGCATTGTCGATGCAATCATCTTTAATTACTTCCTTCTCGGCTGGGCAGAGACCCATTTTATGGAAATCTGTTTGGGGATTTCCGTGGTTTTTGGTGTTGGGTTCCTTCTCATGTGCCTAAACGTCAAAGAGGGCCAATATCCGCCGCCGGAGGAGACAGGCGGAGCGGCCGGAGGCAAAAGCGCAATGGTGACTGCGACCCGAACCTATTTCAGGGAGTGCTACAGCAAACCTTATTATCTCCTTTGCTTCCTCTGTATAGCTTTGGGGCCGCTGGCTTTCGCGGCGATCACCACATTCATTCTGTTGTATGCAAAGCAGATGGGGATGGAGATGGCTCAGTTTGGAAAAATCAACGCCTTCTGCGCGGTGGCCTCACTGTTGCTCACCTACCCGATTGGTGCCTTAGCCGACCGTTTCCACCCGATCCGGGTGGCGATCATCACCATGGCAGCACATGCCATTACGACCGGTCTCGGCACATTTCTTATTCAAAACACCGGGAGCTTCACGGTGTTTTTGGTAGCGCAAACTATTCTTTCCAGTTGTTATTACACCGCAACGGCTTCGCTGCCCCAACGTCTTTTGCCCCGCTCGAAATTCCTGCAATTCTTCTCTGCAGCCAGCATCGTGACCGCGCTGTTTAGCATTGGTTTTGGTCCCCTGCTCGGGGTTCTGTTAGACTCCGGCGGAAACGAATACCGACTTACGTTTTTTGTCAGTGCCTTGATTTCCGGCCTGACCCTCTTGCTTCTCGTAGTTCTCTGGAAGCAATTTCAGAAGCTCGGAGGTCCAACGGGTTACTCGGCGCCTGAGGATCCCGCAGACAAGGACGCCGTCATCGTTGCCTGAACAACGGATGACTTAAGCGGCAAAGTGAACCGCTCTGAGAGTTCTGGTGCCGAAGATCAGTTCTTGAACTTCTGCGAAGGGACTGTCTTGCGGGCGGTGAGTGGGCTTGTTTGTCTGCGGGGAGGCGGAGCCGAAGGCCAAAGATTCCTTGGTGTAGATGTGGACGCCGCAAGTGCCGGCGACGTCGCCGGCCTGCATGGTTGGGCAGATGGAGTTAGCGGGGAAGAAAGCGGACAGCGATGACCGCGTGCGGTTGGTCACGCGCGGGCTCGGGATGGGAGACGGTGAGCACACCGTCTCGCCAGTCAAAGGCGACGGCTTGATCGGAGCCGAGCTCGCGGGCGGAGTGCACGCTGGCAACGGAAGGGCCGGGCTTGACGGAAAGGGTGCCCTCGGAGCCAGCGACCGCGTGCAGATACCAGGTGTCTCCGCGCACGGTCACCGGGACGTTGGCCTCTGCCTCGGGAGGAACGGCGAGCGCACCGTGGATGGATTCGCCGTTGACGCGCATCCAGTCGCCGAGTTGCTGGACGCCGTTGTAGTAGGTCGGGGGCAGGGTGCCGTCGGGGCGCGGGCCGACATTGGCCATGAGCGCGCCGCCCCAGCCCTTCGTACGGGCGAGGAGACGGAGAATGTCGGCGGTTGCGGTGTAGCGGTCCTCGTTGCGCGTTTGGTAGCCCCACGTAGGGGAGTTCCAGATGCGAAGCTGCTCCCACCAGCCGGGCGGGCGCGTGGGCTGGTCGCCATGCTCGACAGTGAAGTAGTCGCCTTGGAAGCGGGCCGGGGCGGTTGCGGTGAGGGGCAGGTCGCCCCGGTTGTTGATGACGATACCGGGTTGGAGTGCCCGGATTTCCTCGAGGGTGATCGTGGAGCCGCTGCCGCCATCGAACCAGAGAATGTCGATTTTACCGTAACGGGTGAGGAGTTCGGTGAGCTGGCGGCGCATGAGTTCGCTGATCCGGTCGCGCTCTTCGCGGGGTATCGGAGGGACTTGGGTGGGCTGGTGGTGGATGTCAAAATCGGGGCGGTCAGGAATGGAGGGGAGGCTGGAGTTGCCGCCGCTCACGCTTCGGTAGTTGAACGACATGTGGCGTTGGCTGTGCCACCAATCGGGGCCGGAAAAGTAGAGACCCACGCGGAGGCCGACGGCGCGGCAGGCGGCGACATACTCGCCGACGAGATCGCGCCCGCCGAGGTGGGTGCGCACGCCGAGGTCGGTCGTTTCGGAGGGCCAGAGGGTGTAACCGTCGTGGTGTTTGGCGGTGAGCACGGCGTAGTCGAAGCCGGCGTCTTTCGCGGCCTGGAGCCAGAGCCTGGGGTCGTAGTTTTCGGCGAGACGCCAGTAGTCCACGGGGGGGAGTTTTTTACCGGAGCCCATGTTGGCGATCATGGGCCACGAGAGGTCGATCCCGCCGTCCACGGAGGCGATGCCCCAATGGACGAACAGGCCGAGGCTGGCGGAGCCAAACCATTGGGCGTCGGGGTGGGTAGTGCGCACGCCGGGGACGCCGGCGCTGATGGTCTGGCGGAGTTTCGCGTCGAGGAGGCCGGCGCGGTCGGCACCGCCGGGGTCCTGTTGGAGGGCGGCGGCTTGTTCGGCGGCGTTGCGCTTCATCAACTCGTCGTCCGAGGGGGTGGCGAGCAAGGGGGGGAGCGTGGCGCACAGCCAGGCTGCGCCGACTGAGACGTGACGGAGGGCTAACATGGGGCGGGGAGAGTCTGATAGGAAATCGCTTTTGACTCTCTGGGGCGTTGGGCCCGGAGTTTGAAGCTTGAAGCCGTCGTTTCCACGCTCGGATGCTGCCAGATAGGGATTTGATATTCAAGCGCCCGCTATTATGTGGTGCGGGGCGCGCCTAGTGACATACTCGCGGCCGCACACACATTTCAGGTCAAGGAGGGCCTAATGGTGTGCAGACGTTGAGGTGAATCGCCGGAAACAACGAATTACTTACATTCGCGGACCTGTATCTTGACACGTGGCGCCGCTGGTTCAGAGGCGAATAGAGACGTAACAAAAGTGGAAAAGTGATTCTCGGAGTCATTTCAAATTGCTGGCTTGCAGCCGAGCTTTCCCTTCGCAGATGGTGACGATTGCCGCGCTCCCCGCGTGATCTGATAGTCACAGCGATCATTGACGCCGACGACGCTTGGAACTGCGCACTCTTTCAGTCCAAACTTCAGCCCCCAAAAATCATGAAATCATTACGCTTCCCCGTCTCGACTTTTCTGTTTTTGTTTTTCGCCGCCGGCGGCGGCACCCCCACTCTCACCGCGGCCAACACTCACAGCGACACGACGCGGGTCGATGCCGGGACGACAAAACTCACCATCGAAGAAGCCGCGCCGAACCTTGCGGTCGGCACGAATGTGACCGGCGCGACGCCACAGATCCTCGGCTACAATATGGGCACTTTCTGGGAAGGCAGCAACACGCGCGATTGGTGGCGCTATGCGGGAGTCAACGCGGCGCGAATGTTCCTGCATCCCAATAACTTTCCTCTGCAGGGCAAAGACAATGTCACCACCTCTGCGGAATTCCTCGCCCGGAAAGCCGCCCTGCAGGCCGATCCACTCGGCTCTACGAGCATCAACTGGGCGACCTTCGCCGACCGCTTTGCCAACCGCAACGTGGAGTCCGGAGGCGTCGCCCAGCGCTACAAGACGGACCATACCGTCGGCACCCTGCGGCAAATGGGCGTCAGCATGCTCATGCAGGTCACGGCCAGCGAGGGCTTCTTTCCCATCACCAGCGCTGGCGACTGGGGCGGCAAGTGGCAGTTGTGGAAACATTATTACGCAATGGCCTTCCATCTCGCGCGCCACTTCGACGTACGGCGTTACCAGATGTTCAACGAGCCCGACCATCCAAATGCCGCCGGCCTCCTTCCCTCGAATTGGCTCATGCGCCTGCAACTGGTGAAGGACGCGGTGACCTCCGCGATTGCCGACGTCAACCGCCTCTACGGCAAGAATCTCGTCCCGCTCGTCTACGCGCCGGTCACGGCCAGTTCCAATGTCGATGCCGCCTGGGGCGGTTTTGCCCTCAGCAACATCCGCACCGATTTTCTCGGTCAGACCAATTCCGCCTTCCGCTCGTTTGATCGCTACAACTACCACCACTACAACAGCAGTCCGGATTCTTTCGGCGGCAGGGTATCGACCAACCGCGCTGCTGTGGCGGCGGCTCTGGCCGGCAACCCCACCCTGCCCCTGGCCATCTCCGAGTGGAACGTCCACACCAGCGCCGAGTTCGAGCTCCGTCCGACCGAAACCCTCGACACTCCGGCAAAGTTTTCGCGCTTCGGGGCCATCGCCGCGCAGCTCGCGGGCAACCGGCTCGACGAAATGTTTGTCTTCAAATTCACCCAGACCACATCGGCCGGCAACGCCTCGGGTGTGGTCAAGAACGGCATGCATCATGCGGACTGGGACAACGCTCCCTACAACCACGGCGCCATCACGCAGGCCGGAGAAGCCTACCGTCTCTTCAACCGCGCGGCTGCTCCCGGCGGTCAATTGCTTTCGTTCTCAGCCACAGGCGACGCCGCCAATCTCGATCTCGTTGTCATCCGTCAACCCGCGGAAGGCCGCTACTACATTTACTCGGCCAACCAGGAAGCGACCAGCTGCGTTCTCGCTCTCGATGCCAAGAGTTGGGGCCTGCCCGAAGGAGCCTTCGCCACCGTGCAAGAGGTCAGCGCCACGAGCAACGGCGGGGTCATAGCCGTGGAAGAGGTGAAAAACGGACGACTCCCCGCGCGCGGCCAACCCGGCTACAGCGTCCGTCTTTACACCATCGAAACCGCGCCCGCACAGGCTCAGATGATCGAGGTTGCGGAAGACGCCATGCTGGCCGACGGGGCGAACAAGAACTCCAACTTCGGGTCGGTCACCACCTTGCGTGCCCGCAACGACGCCACCAACGCCGACCATCGCAATGTCGCCGCGCTCAAGTTTGCCATGCCCTTGGTCTACGGGCCCGACATTCTCCAAGCCGTCTTGGTTATGCCAGCGGCCAGCGACGGAACGACCAACGCGGTGCAGGCGCATGTCTACGGCCTGACGAACAATGCGTGGTCCTCGGGCTCCACTCGTTGGACCACCATGCCGGCCCTCCGCCAAGGAATCGCCCCGGGGAAATTCATTTCCAACAACGTCATCGACAACAGCCCGACCGGAGGGGCTTCCATCCAGGGAAAAATCGTGACCGCGGGCGGCAACACGACCGATGCCCGCGTCGATGTGAGTGGCTTTGTGCGCGAGCGATTTGCTGACGGTGCGACTGCGATCAGTTTTATCGTTGCACAAGATTCGCGTTGGGACATGGAGATCGTTACGCAGACTCCGGGCGACACCCAGGACGGCGGCGTCCGCATTGTCTCCCGCGAAGCTGCGACCGACCTGCAACCGGCCTCACAACTGCTGCTTGTCCGGCGCATCGACACCGACCACGACGGCATCAGCGATACCGCGGAACAGGGCGAATTCGGAACCTCTCCGGCTGCCGCCGACACCGACGGTGATGGCTTGTCCGACGGCGAGGAAATCCTCCTGCACGGCACCAAGCCGCTTTTGACCGACACGGACGGTGACCGGCAGAATGACCGGGCCGAAATTCTGCTCGGTATGAACCCCCTCGACGCCTCTTCGGTCTGGAACGCGAAGGGAACGTGCTCCGGCTCAAACTTCACCGTCGCGTGGCCGGGAGCCGCCGGACTTACATTTCGCGTCCAGCGTTCCCAGAACCTGACCAGTTGGACCAACATCCACCTCGTCCCCGGCAATGCGGGGTTGATGAGCTACACCGACACCGGACCTCCGGCAACCAGAGTCTTCTACCGCGTTGAGGCACAATAAGCCTTGCATCGAACGCGCGTGGCGCTGACCGTCGGCGCCTAGCACTTCTCACATTTTTTCACTCTCAGTTTTAGCCCCCCCCAATATCATGAAATCATTACGCTTCCCCGTCTCGACTGTTCTCTATTTGTTTTTCGCCGTCGTGTCGCAGGCCGACGTGACTCCCCACGCGCTCTTCCGTGACCACGCAGTGCTGCAACGCGAAGTGCCCGTGCCGGTATGGGGCACGGCCTCGCCGGGGGAAAATGTCAGTGTGCGCCTGGCCGATCGCCCTGCGGTCACCACCACTGCCGGAGCCGATGGACGTTGGCAGGTGCATTTGCCCGCCCAGCCCGCAGGCGGGCCGTTCAAATTGGTTTTCGAAGGGAAAAATCGCATCGAGCTGAATGACGTTTGGCTCGGCGAGGTCTGGTTATGTTCGGGGCAATCCAACATGGAACGCCAACTCGGGCTCCGCAACGGACAACAGCCGCTCGTAAATTGGGAGCAGGAGGTAGCGTCGGCAAATTATCCAAAAATCCGCCATTTCGCTGTCGAACGCATGCCTTCCGACACACCGCTCGCCGACACCACCGGAAAATGGGACGTCTGTTCACCTCAGACCGCTGCCCAGTTCACCGCCGTTGGCTACTACTTCGCCCGCGACTTGCAGCGCGAACTCGGCGTGGCCGTCGGGCTCATCCATTCGTCATGGGGCGGCACGCCTGCCGAAGCATGGATGCGCCAGGATCTGCTGGCGGGCGAGTTTCCGGAGGTGATCGCCGCGCAGGAAAACGCCGTTGCCGCCTACGGTGTCGCGCTGGAAAAATTCAAGACCGAGGAGCCAGCATTGCTTCTAGCATGGCAGGAGGCGGACGCCGCCGCCAAGGCAGCCGGCAAACCCTCGCCCGGCAAACCCGCTCCGCCGCGCAACCCGAGCACCACGCAAAATCGTCCGTCGTCTCTTTACAATGGCATGATCGCCCCGTTACAGCCCTATGCCTTTCGCGGCGTAATCTGGTATCAAGGCGAATCCAACGCCGGCCGCGCCGAGGCCTACCGCACCCTTTTCCCGGCTCTCATCCGCGACTGGCGCACCCAATGGGGGCAGGGCGAATTCCCGTTTCTCTTCGTGCAGATCGCACCTTACAAGTCGCAACCGCCCGAGATTCGCGACGCCCAGCTTCACACATGGCGGACCACTCCCAACACCGCGATGGTCGTCACTACCGATGTTGGCGATGCGGAAGATATTCACCCGACTCGCAAAGAACCAGTCGGTTCCCGCCTCGCGCTAGCCGCCCGTGCACTCGCTTACGGAGAGGCACTCGATTACTCCGGTCCGCGTTTCACGGCGTTCAAAATCGAGGGTTCCAAGGTCATATTGAGCTTCGATCACGTAGGCGGCGGTCTTGTCGCAAAAGACGGCGCATTGCGCGGGCTCACGATCTCCGGCGATGGAAAAACATTCGTGCCTGCCGACGCCGTGATTGTCGGCGAAACCGTCGAGGTGAGCGCGAGCGCCGTCGCGGCGCCCGTCGCCGTGCGCTACGGATGGACAAACGCCCCCGACGTGAACCTCTTCAACTCGGCTGGCCTGCCCGCCTCCCCCTTCCGCACCGACGGCCCTCTTTAGCGGCCAACCGGGCCATCAGTCTATTTCGTTAGGGTGGCTATCACGTTCCGAAGTTCAGGTCTTTATCTTCTGCAAATGGGCTGTCCTGCGGGCGGCGTGAAGCCTCCTCGTCGGTAGGGAGGCGGAGCCGGAATTCATCGATCTGGAGGCCGAGTTTTTCAAACGGAATAGGCTCGAATCCGGGAATCTGAGCGAGGGCTGCAGATTCTGGTCCAACGGATTTTCGGCCATGCGCGGCAGCTAGGATGCCAGGATCCTCTGCGATCGTCAGGTTGTCTTTTTCGAGGAGGATCTCGGTGTTCCCCTTTAACTCCGCCTTCATTTTCAGCTCCGACGGCTTCGGATTTTTGGAAATGATGAGGTTGCCAACGAATTGGGTTCGCCATGGAAGATCCGGACGGTTTTCCAGCATGTTGGTGACTTCCGGGTGGGCGGATTTCCATGGGTCCTCGGTCGGGTTGATTTCCTGGAGGCGGCTGATGAGGCGCGGATTGGTGGCGTATCCACGGCTGGTTCCGCGATCATCCATTCCGAACACCGATCCTTCTTCTTTGATGAAAACATTGTGACGTGTGATGTTGTCCGGGCCGGAGGCAATCCAAACGCCGATTCGCGAACCTTCAAAAATGTTTCCATAAACGAGGTTACCGGAGGCCCCATCATCGGGGTTCACGCCGCCCACGGTGTTGTGCATGAAGTTGTGACGGATAATATTTCCGCGCATCGTCCAATCGAGCCAGGAATAAAACGCCCCCACATCGGCGGTGTCGAAGCCGCAGTAGTAGATTTCGTTGAATTCATAGACATTGTCATTTCCGGAATAGAGCACGGCATCGCGCGGGGCGTGGTGAATCGCATTGTTGGCGACGCGGATTCCGACTGCATCGCGAACGGCGTTTGGACCGACCGGATTGTCCGTGGCACCGACGTGAACGCCGGCGGAGTATTGGCTCTTCAGCACGCCGTAATGGTGAAGGTGATTATTGAGGACGAAGTTGTTGGATTTTGTCAGCGTTTTTCGATCGCCTCCACTGATGGTCACGGCACCTTTGCCAATGTGGTAAATGTCGCAACTCCGGACACCGGATTCGGTGCCATGAATCACGACGCCCCGGCCCGCGAGGTCACGGATCGTGCAGCCGAGCACCTGGCATCGGGTCACGTTCTCCATGACAATTCCATCGCCGAGTGAGTATTCGAGCACAAGGCCCTCAAACGAGATATCCGAGGCATCTTGAACATCGATCAAGGGCGCTGCGAGTTGCGTGATCACCAAATCTCCATCGGGATCCCGGGGCCAAACAAAAAGTGTGTTAGTGGAAAAATCCACCACCCATTCGCCGGGGAGGTCGATCTCTTCGACCAGATTGATGGCATGCCATGGCTCCTTGCCGTTTCCGCCGGGCCGATGGTATTTCGACCCGATGCCGTTGTGCACACCATTAACAAATGTGATCGTGCGGGCGGTTGGATCAATCGACTCTACTTTCATTGCGGGATCTTCCCAACCGACACGCCACTGTCCTTTCAACCAGATATTTTCGTTTTTCATCCAGCGGGCGGGCCGATCATCGCGATATTCGAAAATACCCGGTATATTTTTGTCACCATGCTCAATCACCTTGGCCATGGTCGTTCGCGTGTCATTGGGCCATCGCGAGATCGGAAGTCGGCCCTGCGCGTCGAAGAGTTCAAATATCCCGCCCTGATCATCAAACTTGATTGGGAATGGGCCGGCGTGGGAAAAGTCCGTGAGGTCAAGCGACACGACATGGTCCCGCGCAGCAGGGTCCATGCGCTCCAGCATCACCGGGTCTTTTACCCGCTGAAAATCCGCGGGTTTGAGGATGCGGGAGCCGGAAAGCTTCACCGTGCCGGCTTCCTTGGCTCGATACGTGATCGGGCTGGATTCAGATCCGGAGTCTTGCTTTTCAAACCGGATCGAATCGGTGAGTTGATACGTCCCGGCAAGGATCTCGACGGTGACCGGGCCGGAGTCGCCGGCAGCCTTGATTTTGCGCACTTCGTCCCGGGCACGGGTGATTGATTGAAACGGACTGTCGGGAGACGTGCCGCTTTGGCTGTCGTTGCCGTCGGGTGCGACGTAAAGCACGGCGCCGGAACCAGCCGCGCTTGACGGGAGAAGCAACAGAGGAAATGTCGCAGCCAGCAGCAAGTGGAGTGTGATCGTCGGGATTTTCATATCAATGTTCAGGATTGCTTTTGGTGGAGAGTTTCGCCGCGCTGAGCTGGGGTTAAGGTTGCTTCGACACGAAGGCCAGAATCGTTCGCCCATCGGCCGCCTTAACGGACAACGTTCGCGCGCCAGACCCCGATTCGACCGTCAGCATCGTGCGATCGTCGTTCCACGAAGTTTTCGGAAGTTCCTCTCCGTTCCGGAATGGATAGAGCAAAATTTTGAAATCCGGGGCCTTCGACCGGCTGGCGATGACAAGTCGCTTATCGAGTCCGAATGATCGACTGCCGGAGAGCCCGGCGGATTCTGGAAGCAGGGTGTCCCTCCGCTCAAACGTCTCCAGTCGCACCGACGGGCGACTTTGGTAATCCCTGACCAGCGCGGGGTCATTCATTTCCAAAATCCTCACGAGCAGTTGGCGATCTCCGGTTTTGGGCTTTGGTGCGCCTGCGGCATCGCGGAAAACCGTCGCATCGCAGAGGACGATGTCGTTGCCGCTGATGGATGCGATCTCCGTGTTCATGCCAGTCTGCATGAGCCATTCGTAGAGACGCTCGGTGTCATCCTTCTGGATATCATCGACGACGAGAAGCCATGGATTTTCTCCCCGCTCGAACACAACCGTTCGGAATGCCCGCTCCACGGGGTTGTGCGGAAATCGGACCGGCCATGCATCTTCATCCCATAGCCGCGGGTCGGATTTTTCAAACCCCTCCCAAAATGCAACCACTCCGGCCCGGGTGTCCTTCTCGCCTTTCAGCCCCGCTACGCGCTTCTGAAATTCGATTGCTTCCGTCTTGTAGCTATCCCATCGGGGAAACTGAAACCGGATAAATTTGTCGGGATCTTCGGTGACAATCTGTTTCGGCCAAAACCAATCGTAGGCCGGCTTCGCATCACAGGCTGCTGTCAGCAACGTCCCATCTTCTTCCAGTCCCAGCCACACACCCGGCCCCGGCCAGTAGCCCTGCCCTAATCCGTCGATGAGTACACCGTTGTGGTGTCTGGTTTCGACGGATCGAAAGTTATCCTTGGCCCACACGCGTCCGAGCGCCGCAAACGTGAAGTTTCCACGGTCCGCATGTTCATGGCTGGCTCCGACAGAATCTGTGCGGCATTCGAACTGCATGAAGGCGGCATCGCTGCCCCATCCGCTTCGCGCAATTAGCGAACTCCGAACCGGATCAAAAAGGACTGGCGGGAGATTCAACGCTTCCAGATCTTTTCCGTCGGGAACCACTGCAACCTCCAGCAATGGGTCTTCATCCGCCCAGAGCAGCGCCTCGATGATATGAAATTTGCCTTCGAGTGCCTTGCCATTGGATGAATGAACGAAGCTTCGCCAGACCGCTTCGACTTTGGGATCCTCTGGAAAAAAGTACCGCCACATCGATAGCGTGCCGATCGACGGCCCCCCGTCGCCACCGTCGCCCGCGCTTAGCCACTGGTCACGCGATGGCAGGTTGGAGTGCAAATACCAATCGAGCATGGCACGGTGGTGGCTGTGGCCAAGAAGGTCGGCCCCCCGGCGTTGGGCAGCAATGATAAATGGATTAGCCCAAACCAATCCGAATTGCGTGTATCCCACCGCCTCGGTGGAAATGCCGAACGGAGAGATTCCATAGGTTAGATAGTCGCGAGCGAGCTTGACTCCGAGTTCGTAAACGCGCGGGTCGTATCCTTCCTCACCCTCGATCGACAGGGCTAGGAGCGGTTGTTGGAGTCCCACAGCGATCCAGTTCCAATTGCGAAAATGATTTGGCAGGCGCGCTCCCATCCACAGTTTGCCGGATGTCGCTGCGGCGATAGTTTTTCTGACACTTGATCGCTGGGTCTCCGTCATGAACGGCCATGCAAAATCATAGGCATAGCCAAGAAGGTGACCACCAACTCCATCGCGGAGACCCTGATTGGACAACTCGGAACCGGTTTTTGGACCCGATGTTTTAGCCCGCCACGAATCGTCACCCATAGGCACTTGGTCGGCGGCTTCGATTCCCGGGCGGATCATTTCCGCGTAGGTTGCGATGGCGGCGGCCGCCTTTTCTCCCCGCACTTTGTCGTCCGTGATCAGCGCATCGAAGGCCTCCATGACAATCGCATAGAGGAATGGTTGGTAATGCCCGACCCCGGGTGGCATGCCTTTGTGTTCGGCGACGAGTGCGTCAACCGCCTTCGTGTCCCCATTGGCCAACAGATTATAGAACTCGCTTCCCCAGTTTTTGGGGTCCCGCAGCGTCGAGTCCAAGCGCTTTTGCAGCGTGGCATAGAGTGCTTTGCCCGTGTTGGTTTCCTTCAATCGACGCCGGAGATCCGGCAGATCATCCGGACTGATCAGTAGCCTCGGATGAACACCCGGCGGTGGGACTTTGGAGAGACGTGATTTCGCAAGGCCTTCATTGTTTGTCGAAAACTGCACCTCGGGTGATGGAGGGAACGGGCTCTCACCTTTGAGGACTTGATCCGCTGAAAGTTCACCCGGGAGGTGCATGGGCTCCGCCGTGGCAGTCAGCGCGGCACAACAAGAGATCGCTAGCAAAAGGACAGTTTTAGTCATGGCGGGGGAGGTCGGGATGTCAAATCAGGGGCGGATACCTGTTTATCAATCGCGTTGGGTGGCTGGCTCTGAGAATTCGAAACGCGAAAAGTCGGCATACCCATACGGCTTAGATTCGCACAAGTGGAAGAGCCCAACCTTAGCGCCAATCCATCCGCCTTCCTTCGCCACAAATGTCTCTGGAATCGCAATCAATTCGCCGCCGGGAGACTGATAGGAAAATTGAAAACTTCCATCATCATCGACTTGAACTGAAACCATAAGCTGCGGGCTCTCCGTGCTCATCACAGTTTCCAATCCGTCAGGTTTTCGGAGAACAATCTCGCGACCATCCGGTTTCCGTCGGACACCAAGGAAATGCGATCCATTTCCACTAGTGACTCCGAGGCCCGCAATGCCGCCGGGGTCAAGCCCAGCGGAATCCAGATCGACCGATACTCGAAATTGACGAGCGGGGAACTTCTGCCCCAGGAAGCGTGGGTAAATCGAGAGGTCCGTGGAGTTCACATGACCCGCGAATAGCCTGAGAGCTCCGGGCCTTTCGGTGAACGAATACCAAGACGGATGAGGGTTGGCGTGCCACTGCCATTGAAGCCCGAGCGATCCCGACTGAAAATCATCGCTCGTGGCCGGCACGGCTTTGGCGAATCCCGTGATCGGCATCTTCCATCGGGCAACCGGCTCGCCGACGCCGTTCCCGTCGTAGTCCTCACCAATCATCGGCCAACCAGCTTGCCATTGAACCGGCTGGAGGTGGACGATCCGACCGAATGGGCCACAATCTTGAAAATGATAGAACCACCAACTTCCGTCGGCGAGGTCGACGAGTGCTCCTTGGTGCGGGCCGTTGATTGCTGTCGATCCGGTTTCGAGGACGATCTTTTCCTCGTAGGGCCCCCAGATATTCTTTGAACGAAATGCGACCTGCCATCCGGTTTGCACCCCACCGCCCGGTGCCATGATGTAATAGAAGCCGTCGATCTTATGAACCTTTGGGCCCTCCAAATACAAATGATGCGGGGTGTGGAAAAGTTCCTGCCCTTCACCGAGTAGCGTCCGGCAATCCGGCGACATCGGACGAAGGTGGATGCGTTCCTTTTTTCCGGCACGCGAATTCGCGTAAGCATGCGCGAGATACGCTTGGCCGTCATCATCCCAGAACGGGCAAGGATCAATCCACCCCTTCGCCTCCTGCAAACACCATGGCTCCTCCCACTCTCCCCGGGGATCGGAAGCGCACGTGACAAAAACCCCCTCATCCGGCATGGGAAAAAAGATCCAGAATTTCCCATCATGATATCGAATCGCCGGCGCCCAAACTCCGCAGCCCGCCTGAACTTCGTCGTAGCGGGGATGCGGAACGGATCGAATCGCATGATTCACAATCTGCCAGTTCACCATGTCCTTCGAATGAAGAATCGGCAGGCCGGGCGCACAATTAAAACTGGAGGCAACCATCCAGAAATCGTCGCCGTGACGAATCACATCGGGATCCGAATAATCGGCGTGAATGATCGGGTTCGAAAACGTGCCGTCCCCGTTGTCGGGATTCCATGGAAACATTTATTTCTCCGTAAGCCACAGCCACGCGGTAACACCGCGTGGGTAGTATTTGCTGCCACGCGCCTTGCCAGCGACCATCTGGTCACTCCACGCGAAATATGCATTGTCAGGATTTAGCAACCATCCACGGTGAGCAGCATCCGCCGCTGCGTCCGGGCCGAGACCAAAAACTTCGCGCCCGACATGCTGGCAAAGATAGATTTTGCTCAACCATGAATTGTCATTGGTAGAACTGAGCTTCCATCCACCGTCCGGAAACTTGCACGTTCCTTTGACGAGCACGGTGCGCAAGTGGCGGGCGAGGATTTCTTTGAACGCCGCAAACTCTCCGCCCTTTTTTAGAATGCCACTCATCCCCCAATACAGCGGGAATACCAATCCTTCGATCGCCGGAATGATTCGTGATTCATTGCCCTCACCCATCACTGCCGGGATGAATCCATCTTCCCGCATGTTGGCCGAGATCGTTGCTGCGCAGAGCGTGGATTGTTTCTCAGCCACGCGCGAGGCGCGCAGGTCCTCCAGCGTGGAAAACATCTGGCGGAGCCCGAGGTAGGCAGCCCACGTTTTGACCGCAAGGTAGAGGTTGTTACGGGCCTGTCCGAGCGAAACGTCGAGGCTGTCATAGGTTGTGATTTCGGCGCCGCCCATGCAGCGGGAAGAGTCGGCGCTCATGACTCCGTCGCGTTGACGGGGATCCGGGTGATCGCGATTGACCAAGCTGGTGAGGCAGTCGCGGAAGATTCGGCGATTTGCTTTCAACCATCGCACGTCGCCGGTTTTCTGAACATAGCTGACGGCGCAGCAAACCCAGTTCACGAGTTGCTCGTGCGTCATGTGTGAAAAACATCCGTCGAGGCCGAACTTTTCGTAGGACGAATGCCCGGACCGCGAAATGCAATTCCCGATGCCCATGTCGTGGGCGAAACTGATTCCGCCGGGGTATTCGGTTTTGTCGCCCGGCAAGCGCACCTTGTCGCGGTAGCTGTAGCGCTTCACGAACCAATCGAGTTGATTGCGGACGACCCACGGATTCCAAGCGAGCTCAAAATACAAATGATCCACGGTGAGATCGAAGGTGTTCAGCATTCGATACTCGCCTTCGTTCACGGTCCAGAATGTCTCGCCCTTTGAAGTAACTAAAACTTCGGTCGCTCCGAAGTAGCTGCGCACCGCATGGCTGAGTTGGAACTTCTGCGAGTCGTTCAGTTTCGATCGCGCGACTTTGGTGTCGGCTTTGATTGCGAGCGATTTTTGTTCGTCCCAATGCGAGAGCGCGTAGGTCGCAACCTCCTCAATCGACCGGAAATACTGGGTGTAAAAGTATTTGGCCGGTAACCCGCTAGTCACAACTCCATCGCGGTAAAAGCACACGGCAAATTGAAAGGTCTGCTTTTTGCCGGCGGGTACGACCGCCATCAGCGCCGCGACCCCCCCGAGTCCAAACGCAAGGTTCTCGACGCGGTCCGGCTCGAGGATCTGGTCGAGCGTGAATCCGATCCCGGAAAAAATGCCCGGCGAAGCGCTCACAATGGCCGTTAGCGGACCCTGCCCGATCCCGGAATACTTTCCTGCCGACACATCGTCCAGCCGACGCATGTTGTAAAACGGATTGGTACCCTCATAACCAAAAAACATCTTGCGGGACTTTTTACAGCGTGAGTTGTCCACCGTGATCTCCACAAAAACCGCTGGCACCAAGGCCGTCATCATTTCGGCTTTGCGCGGCGTTTGTGGATCTGGAACGGATTTTGGCGCAGAGAAAATCGAGAACGTCAAATCCCCGGCGGTCCATGTGTCCGATCCTATTCCAAAAGCACGGGAGATTTGTTTTTGCGGAAACGCCTTTACCTTGCCCTGCTTAAGCTCGGCATTGGATTCCACGTCATAGCGTTTGGATGAATCCGCGCTGCTTTCAAAAAATGGCAGCGCCTCATAGCCATTGCCCCGTTCTTTCTCCAGGCCGATAAAGACGCTTTCGTTAGCGGGCCCTCCGAGCTCCAGCCCCAGGCCACCTTTCGCTCCGGGATACCCGAGCGTGAACGAGGCGAAAGCGCCGACGGGCGAATGATGTGCGTTGAAAAAAATGTCGGACATCATCTCACTTTCGTTTGTTGGACGCGTCCACATCCGTTTGGGAGTCGAATCCCCGCTCGGTGCTTCCAGTCCTGAGGAGTTCCATGTCGCGCGGTGGCACGACCGGGCGGTATGCGTCCGGATACAATCCGATTTTGGCCACTGGCACCTGCGGAAAGTTCGGCAACTCCGCAAAAACCGGCGCATCAGGTTTCATGGTAAAATCCAACTCCTGCGGATTCACAAAAATCCCAACGTCTTCACTGACCACGTTTTTCTCGTAGGTGACGCCGTCCAGATCCGACTCCGGCTGGGATTTTCGGAATTCGGTTGCGCAGCTCACCATCAGGTTGTCCTCGATTACGATGCCGCTTGGCCGTTCCGGTGTAATTTCGAGGATCTCAACCAGCGAAGGATATTTTTCACTCCACGGCGCTTCTTGATACGGAACCGAATCCAAGTCATCGCGCAACCGGCGGTCGGAGACCGTGTAGCCTCGGGCGATCCCGCGCGCGTCCACATGCATGGCGCGCGTGCATTCCACAAAAATATTGTTGCGGAAGATCTGATCATGCCCACCGCCGACGAATCCGCCGGACTCAGTCTTGTAGGCAATATTTCCAACGAAGAGGTCCCCCGAGTCTCCATCGTCGACATAAAACGCGTTCGCGTTCATCGAGTGATGGACCATGTTGTAGCGCACGATATTGCCACGGGATGTCCATCCGCCGGTGGTGTAAAAACTCCCGAGGTCACTGGACCCGAGGCCGATGCGGTAGATGTCGTTATACTCAAAAACATTGTCATTTCCGGAATATACGATGCCGCTGTTGGCGGAATCATGAATGCGATTGTGGGCCACGAGGTTGCCAACGGATTCGGTCTTCGTGCCGAGTCCGCCATCAATTCCTGGAGCCGGAAAAAATAGCCCTGCGTGGGAAACGATGTTGTTTAGAATCTTGTGACCGCCCGGAGTAAGCGTCACACGATCACCGCCCCGGAAAACGATGCCCGAGAATCCCGTTTGCTCTGTTGTGTTCGAAAGCACGGTGTGCCGCGTCCCGCCATTCACGACAATCGCATGCTTCGAAACATTCGAGACGTGGCATCCCGCAATCAAAACGTCCTCACCGCCTTGGACCCGCACGCCGTCGCCAAGCCCGCTATCGACAACAAATCCCTCGAACGAAAAATGCGACACCTCATCCAATTTCACCACCGGCTCACGGTTGTCGCTCACTAGAAGTTCACCCTCCGAGTCGGGCGGTAACAAATAGAGTGTATTGTCCACAAAGCGGATTGCCCACTCGCCGGGAGAATCCATCGCCTCCAGCAAGTTGAATGCTTCCCATGGTTCCTCGCCGGACCCGGGTCCGACTCCGTTGCCGGGAGCGCGGTGGTATTTTGATCCAATTCCGTTCGAAACCGGAGCGGCCAGCGTGATCGTTCGGGCCTCGGGATCGATCGAATCCACCCGCACCGCCTCGATCACCCATGGCACCCGCCAAAATCCGCGGAGCCAAAGCCCATCCTCGACGGCGGCCTGCCAACCCAACGGCTCGTCTCCACGAAAAACAAATGTCCCGTTCGAGCCCGGAGTGATCCCGTTGTCGGTGACTGTTTCGATGAGCGAATACTTCCCATTTCCCGGCCAGCGCGAGAGTGGCAGCCGCTCACCATTCCAAAACACTTCCATGAGTTCGAGCCCACGGAAGTTGTCGCGCAGAGCTTTGACTTCGAGTCCTGCATCTTCCAGCGACAATGCACGAACCTTTCCGCGTCCCGCTTCCGGCAAACGCTCCACGAGCGCAGGATCCGTGATTTCCTTAAGCATCTCGTCGGGCACTACCATCCCGGACGAGATCCGGGCATTTTCGCCCGGCACGGCACGATAAACGACGCGGCGGTCCGGAGACCCGGAGTCCTCTGCCGAGAAAACCAGTCCATTCCGGAAAACATAGTGCCCTTCTCCAACCAACACGGTGACCGGAGCATCCAAGATGCTCCGGGCTGCGTCTCTCGCATCTTCAAGGCTCTGAAATGGCAGAGCCTCGCTTCCATCGCCACCCGATGCTGCAGACGCAGAAACATGAATCACGCGCGATCCATCCTCTGGAGCGGGGCTGGATACGATTGGATTTGCAGCCGGTGCCGGTGCCTGAACCGGCGCTGGAGTCTCAGCGACCGGAGAGCTCTCCGGCACGACAGACTCCGCAATGTGAGCCTCCGATGGTGCAGCCGCCGTGGCATCGTCGGCAGGTGTCTTGGCTTTTGTGGACGCCGGGGCCGGAACATTAGGCGGACGCACCGGGGCGGGCTGTCGCAGGGCGAGGTATCCCCCCCCCACAACCACAACGATTGCTAAAATGACAGGAACGAGAGTTTTCATCAGGAGTTTTTCAATGGGATTCCGTTGGCAGTTACGTCGTCAAACAGGCAGTCCGAAACGTCTTCGAGGTAAACTGGAGGACGGGCGTCTGCCTCGCGCGTCGTGAACCGGCATCTCCGGAAAACGAGCCCACGGGCATGCCTCAGAAACAACGCCCACGAGGGAAGCGGATGGAAACTCGGGAATTCAGGATACTCGGTTTCCTGCTCCGGCACCGGCGCGTTGGACGCTGCCTCCCCACCGGGAAACTCGATCCGGACGTTATCCATCAATACATCCTCGACCGGATGGCCGGGAACGCCGGTGACAATCACACCAGCCTTGCGCAGAAGTTTGCCGTAAAGCGGATACCCTTCCTCCCAAACCCGGATGCGGATATTGCGGAGTTCGATGCCCCGGGCGATTCCGACCTCACGCTCCGGCTCGTCTTCAAAGTATCGCCGCAAGCGCGCGCCCAGTCGGATGAAGATCGGACCGGAGACATTGTCCATAATGATATTATCCGCGACCACATTCTCCATTCGGCAGCCGTCCATGCTGATGAGTTTGATTCCTCCGCCTTCGGTATTTCGAATGACGATGTTGCTGAAAAGAATATTTCGAAAATCCCCTGCGGACTCGGTTCCCAATTTGAGCGCACCCCATGTGCTGCAAATTCGGCAACCAGTTACGATGATATCCTCGGACGGTGTTGCCCGCGTGGCTTTGATGCAAATCGCATCGTCGCCCGTATCAAGGTCACAATCCGAAATTCGCACCCTGCGGCATGAATCAACATCGATGCCGTCGTTGTTTCCATTGGTGCGGCTCCGGATGGTCACGCCGTGGATGAGCACGTTTTCGCAGCCCAGATAATGGCTCACCCAACCGGGGGAATCTTTCAGTGTGATGCCCGTTACCTGAACATCCTGACAATTTATAAACCGCACCATGAACGGACGCCCGTCTTCCTCGTAGCCGAACGCACTGCCATTTCCATCGATGCAGCCCGGGCCGGAGATGACTGTTCCGACGGTATCCTTCGCGTAGATCAGGCAGCGGTTGCGGCTCTGGCCGACTGCATCGGTGAACCCACCAGCCACCGGGGGATAATCCGCGATGTCCGGGCTCCCTTTCAAAAGGGCACCATTTTCCAAGTGCAGAGTCACATGCGAGCGCAGCGACAGAGTTCCGATGCGATACTCACCCGCAGGAACCAAGACCGTTCCGCCTCCGGACTCAGCAACGGAATCCAGCGCTTTTTGAATCGCTAAAGTTTGTGTGTGTTCCGTGCCGGATTGGGCACCATGGTCGGTTATTGATGTCATCATAAAAGCTTACAACGGTGTCCGGATTGCCACTCTCCGGGACAACCGGAATCCATATTGCGTGCGGGCATCCTCCAAAGTGAGGGATCCGGATTCAAGTCGCTCGACGGCATTATCCCGGTCCTCCAACACGGTCAGTGTCACCTCCGCCCACGTGAGCGGGGCGCCGGTGTAGGAAGTTCCATTAATCTGCGTGGAGTTTCCGGAAATGCGAACCGGCTGGGATTGCAAACCGGCGACATTGGCCGGGGACTGGTTACCATCCGCAAAAACCCGAACCTGAAAATCAATCACGTTCCCAACGACAAAATCATCCAACGAAGGCGGGAGTGCATCAAAAGGTGTCTCAAGGTTCGTTTGTCCCGCAAAGTCGCTGAACGTGTCCTCGGCAGATACGACCGAGCGATACAGACCGTAAATGTTCCGTGATCCTCCGGGGTTGATGGGATCCTGATTGATCAGCCGATACGAAATAGCACGCGACTGGCCATAATCATCGGCGCTGGCCGCATCCGATCCACTCGCAGTAAGCATCAGGACGCGTGCGACATCGGTGACGCCGTCGACGTCTTCTTTCGTTACTCTCAAATACTCGTAAGGTTTTCCGGTGACGGAAAGAGATTCGAGGTCTGTCGAAACCAAATCCACCGCCGCAGAGGCTGCGTTGTTGGACAAGAGGAGGCTGTTTGTTTTCCGAGATACAGCCATCGACTGGCTTACAATGCTGGTGAGCGCGACGAGCAAGAGCGAGCCCACCGCAAATGCGACGAGCATTTCGATCAGCGTGAAGCCAGCGCGGCCGCGCGAAGCAGACGCAGGACGGAAACTAGAGGTTCCGGCCGAACCATGGGACGTTAGACGCTTCATACTCCAGTACGGGAAAACTCCTCGATCCGTTGTTTGGCAAGTACAGCGCTGACTTTAGGATGCTCAGCTTGGAATTGCTGGATCGTCGCCACGAGATTCGCAGAGTCCTTTGCAGTAGATTGGAGTTCCGCGGAGAGGTCTTGGCGGCTTTGGTTCGAACGCTGTTGAAACCAACAAAGCCCAGTGACTGCGAACGCAATCAAAAGAAGCCCGACCGGACCGAACCATGGCAACGATTCGGGCAGAATCTGCGATGGAATCGATCCGAACACGATGCCAACAAGAGTTAAAAAGGCAAACGTCGCCACCAATAGCGCAAAATCCGGCAATGTGAAATTGCTGATGCGGAACGATCGGGCCTTGCGATCAAGTCGGAAGTCGTTTTCTTCAGGTTTCATGGGATATTTGCTCAGCGTCGCCTAGCGCCGGATCGCGGTTTCATACGTGAAAACCGGCGTGAAATTGTTGGTCGTCACATCAGGGTTCGGAACAGCGTATGCCTTGATTTGCAGCGCGAGGACTGCATCGTTGGTATAGGCGGCCGCCGACGCCGGAAGATCCGAGACCGATGGCTTTGCGATCAAGTTGTTCGCTGCATCCCGGATTGGCATATTTGGCGAGAGCGCCAGCGCGAGCCGAAACAGGCGTGCGGGACGGCGGTCTGCCTCGTCCATAAATGTTCCGTTGCTGCCAAGTCCGATGCTGAAGGTCCCGTTAGCCGTTGCGAAGGCATACATCTCGGGTGCCGAAGCCGGGGTTTTGACCCAATTGAAGACATTAGTGAACCCTGCACCTCCATTGGTCGCTTGGAGGAAATCTGCAGACGAGCGGGTCACGCCCATCACCTCATGCTGGGAGAGGGTTTCGGCGTTGGAGCGTAAGGCCGCCCCAAACATCCCAAAGATCGCAAGCAGCGCGATACTGACGATCCCGACGGCTAGGACAATTTCGACGAGGCTGAAGCCTGCTTTATTCGGTTTTACCATGGGTCGGGGATTTCTGCGGGGTCCTTGAAAAATGTCGGTTTCCCCATTTTGTGAAGATAAAAGCCCGCTCGCGAATCGCTGTCGATTTCCTGAAATGTTCCGCCCTGAACGATTCCTTTGGACAACACAAACTGCGCTCGCTCTTTCGCTTGGCCGCTTGGCGAAAACTCAAAATACTCATACGGCCCAGTGCCCGCCCCCCCGAGCAATCCCGAGATCGCCTCGCTGTCATGCTTCCGACTCGCATCCTGATTGTAAAACGCCTGACCGGGCAGCGGCGTCCAACGGGACACCTGCTCCCATCCCGTATTCGTATCGTTGCGCACCACCACCGCCATGCGCCGGAGGTAGTTATCCGGCTTTGCTGGATCATACTCCGTATCGACGATCACACGCGCCGGCACACGCCGCATGATCGCTTCGGTCCGAGCAAGGCCAAACACGGTCGATGCCGTCGACGTCGCTCCCGAAAGCGACTTGGACCCACTGCTCAGCGCCACGGAACCGGCCGCCGCCATGATGCCAACGATGGCCACCACAACAAGGAGTTCGATAAGCGAAAAAGCCGATTTTTTACGTTTTATTGATTTCATTGACTCGAATTTGCTTTGGCGGCGCGGGCTTCCATTTCAAGCCGTTCGGCGGGGTTGTCCGTGATACGCTTTACCTCATAGGCGTTTTGCAATCCGGGCACCTGGACGATGAACACAAGGTTACGGACGGACGGGTTGTGTGCCCAAATATTGCCAAAGACCTGCCGGGGCGTTTTGTCTGCGAGAACAAAAACGGAAACATCCAAGACATTGTCCACCTGCCCAATCGTTCTGGGTTTTCCGTTGATAATCATCGCCTCTTTGGGGGCTAGCCGGGCCTTTTCGTCGCCAAGTGCTACCCCAACGGGAACTGGGGTATAGTTCACAAACCGAAAACCACCGCCGCGGAACGAAGCTGCCGAGTCATCCAAGACTTCGGTAAAGTAGCGCCCCGGTCGCTGCCGGTTGTCGAACAAAATCACGAGAGCATCTTGCCCGGCCTTTGAGAGGTTCGCAGACGCAACCTCGACAGCCTTTTCCGTTCCATCAGGTTGGCTCTCCTTCCGATAGAACCGAACCGTGCCAACGCCCTCGGACAACTGATATGCGTCCGATCTAGCGTGGGTGTAAGCCTCAAACGGCTCCAACTTGGCGGGATCCCCAGACGGCGAGTAAAAAACCTCAGATATCGGGCTATTCCATGCAAGCGCTCGAAACGATGCGCCGAACACAGGTGCCAAGGAAATTGCAGAGACACCTGCAAAAACTAGAAAAGCGGTAAAACTACGCGGTTTCATATTTCATCACTTGCAAGCCAACGGAAGGAAACAACCTGGAACTTGCGACCGAATGCCGAGTTCACGGGGTCGCTCTGAATCAACGCGCTGTCAGATTCCGGAAGCTGTGTGCCGTTGACCAAATCTGGAACCCGTTGAACCACCGCCTCTCCCACGGCACTGGCCTCCACCTCTCCGGTTCGCGGGTTCCGGACTTCGCCGAATACCCGAACTTGGAACGTATCCGACCGAACGGCCATCATGGGTGCAAACGCCTGCACAATATCCTGCTGCATAAGATAACCAGGAACACCCGTTGCCGTATTTGGAGGCAGGGAATCTTCATCGAAGTACCACGAGGAGTTTGACGCGAAACTCGAGACGGATGTGGGACGACCGACTGAGTTTCGGACATCCTGATTGATCGACGTCGCCTCAATCGCGGCCTGAAGCGCCCCGTAAAGTCCCAACGGCATATCATCGACCAATCTGCGATTCAAAAAGTCGGACATGGACAGAAATGGGCCCCGTTCCTTAACCTGAAGAACAATTTGCTCCGCCAGTTGATCGAGTTCAGCGTCGGAGAGCGCGCGAACGCCGCCCCAAGCGGTGTTCACGGGAGCCGATCCACCGGACACGGGCGTAAGTAGACGGGGGATCGGAGCTCGACCGCCGAAATTAACCTCTGACTTGTCGCCTGCCAGCATTCGGTTTCCCGACAAACTCCCCAACAACGACTTCCATGCCGCGACCGATGTCGAGTTCACATTAAACGCGCCATCCACCAGCAGATTAGCAGCGGCCTCGTCCAGATCGCGCAAATCTTCAACCGACGGTGGATTTCCATTTCTTCGAAAAAAGCGCATCCGTGTGTTCGGCAGATTTTTGCCGTCCTTGATAAAAGTGCTGTCGAAAGTCTGCCCGATCGGTGCGTATATGTTTCGATTCGAATCGTGGAACCGTGATGGCACCGATGAGAAAAAATAGGAATCGAACAATGCATCATTGGCCATGAAGGCATCGTCGACGACCTGAATCGGACCGGCGACTGCGCCGGTCGCATCGCCGGTGTTCCGAACGACCCCGGCACCCTGTCCAGGTCCGGGCCCGGTATTCACCCTCTGAGTCGAATCATCGAATGACTTCGTACGAGGTAGAAACGGCGACGCCCACGAACCTCCCACGGGGTGCAAAACCGGGCTTCTGGCAACGCTGCCAGACCGATTTGCATCGTAGGCCGGATTCATATGCATGAACTGACCGATAGAGACTGGCGGCTGCCGAGGCACATCCTTGAGTGCAATCTGCGTCTGACCTCCTGTGACCGACTCGCCCCAAAAACTCCTGACTGACCCTCCCGATCCAGGAGTTGCGTTCAGACTCGCCTTGTCCATTCCGAAATTCCCAACAGCGACTTGGAGATCCACAAGCCCATTGCGAATGTCTCCCGTAACCGGGTTGAGTTGAGCGCCAGATGATCCGAAAACCGGCATCGGTCGTGCCGTCAATGTCCCATTTCCACTTAGATCCTCCGCACTGTCCGTCCCCTTCAACCAAACGGTGTAGGTTAGAATTTTAATAGGTTCGATAAGTGAGTTGATTCGACCGAGGTCTATTGGCACCGTGAGCGGTGCAATCGGAATGTCAAAGAGAGAGCCACTTCCCAGGAACTGACGGTTTACCGGGGCTCCCTGCGGCCAGATTGCCCAGGTTCCACCTCCCGGTGATGAGTTTGGGATGTTCATGTTGAGGTTGAACTGGGCGCCATTCGACCGGAGTCGTGGAAAGACCCGCCGCAGCAGCAGAGAATCCGTTCCGTTCAGCGTTCCGATAAACGTACCATTGTTGGAGATATTTCCCCCGGCACTCATTGATATGCCATCAACCGGAATTCGTTTTAGGTCGATCGCATGGTAAAAATCGGGGCTGAAGAAGTTCTGCAGCTTGGTGAAGTTATCGGAGCCGGTTGCAGGATCAACGATCCGATCTAGGCCGAAAATCTTGATTTCACCCGGTTCGAAATCGAGATTGGCATTCGCTGCCGTGGCATATCGGGTGGAAAGATCTCCCTGGGAACCATTCGCGGAGACAGAGTAGTTGCGCAATGGCTGAAAATTGAACTGGTTGGCTCCAGTATTCGTTCCGATTGCGAATTGCAACGCGTCAAAAAGCTGCGGATTCGGGTTGTACCAGTTCAACCATTCGTATTGGAAATTCGGCGGGTGGGTAAGCCGGACGTTGTAGGGGTTGTAGAGAACCAAACCCGGTGAGACGAGAATCTTGAGTTTCCATCGCCCATCTACTGCATCTTGGTAGCTCTTAACGCCAATATGCACCTGCCAGGCTAGCGGACGCGCCGTGAGGTTATCGCGAATCAAACGATTGGTGTTGTTCGCACCCTGCCCGCCCCGCGTTTCAAACTGCGTATCGGACGTGTAATTCCGCACTGCAACCGCAGGATCTGGTCTTGGCGTCCCGACGCCGACGGGGCCCGAGGGGTTGTTCACGGATAGGCCCGTCGGGGCAGAAGCATTCTGCTTGTAGAGATTGTAATAGTTATACAGCGACATCCATCGGAGCCCGTCCATGGTGTATCCATAAGAATAATCGTTCAAAAGAGGCCCGCTATTCGTCGTGGAATAAACTTTCCCGCGATTCTCAGGGCGGGCCTGAGTCCGATTGTCGGAGAATGCCATGAGGCGTCCCATTGCGCCGCTCGGATTGGCCCCCGCATCATCTTCAAAGGCTGCAGTGAGGTCCTTCTTTAGACCGCCGTGCCGGACGTCCGACAGCACTCCGAAACCCTCGGTTGTGAAGTCTGCGGCATACGACATCAGGTCAGTGGTAGGGTCGGCAGACGATAGTCGAGAGAGGCTTGAAAATTTCTGGACCTTTGGAAGATCCTCATTGGCCCGAAAATCGACATTCAACGGTGCTGGAAGGGCCTTGTGAGCTGCCACGGCCGAGGGAGCCGTGAACTGGAGCTGGGATTCCACGAAATTTGACGACGGGGAGAGTGCCTGACTCGGATTGCTCAGATTCAGCTTTGCTTTCACGCCTTCATCGCTGACCCAGTAGGCATACGCACCCGTGGCATTGCCTCCGTGCGCGCCATTGCCATCGAACATCGGGACGAGCGGAACCGTCACATTCGCTGAAGTTGAGCCGTAGTTCGCTGCCAACACCACAGCATCTCGGGTAGTTCCGGTCGTGGTTCCAGAAAATGTGAGCGGACTCAGCGCCGTGGTGCCTGAAACCAGCCATGCCGCGCTGGTCGCCTTCTGGTCCAAAGTCGGAGCGGGTGGATTGGCGGTCCCGTTGAAGGATAGGTTCCGTTGCGGGGTTGCTCCCACATCAAGCGTATTGTTCCCCGTTTTCCAGATTCCTGTCCAATGCGGCTGATTCACGCCGGTAACAGCAGTGGTGGCCGGCGTGGCGTCCAAAATCTCTGCGCGGGCCGAGATTCGCTGATCCGGACCGGCTTCGGATTGCAGGCGGCCGACTGCCACGTCCAACGCAAACAATGCATTTCCACGCGCCTGCTCGATTTTTGCGGAATTCGCAGCCGCCCGGCGCTCCACCTGCGCCATCATCGTTGCAACAACCACCAAAACTGTTGCCAAAGCAACTATCAAAAGAACAGCCACAAGCACAAATCCATCATGCGATGGACAGCGGCGAAATCGGGTTCTTGTTGTGAGATACGGCATGGGAGCGTCAGAGGGGATAATGGGGGAGGGCAGAGACTAGAACTTGTCGTAAGGTATCATTGTAAAATACTAAAGCAAATAATTTTCTTGTTGTTGCTGAATTTTGCTTTATTAATCCCGATAGTTTGCGATACTTTGAAGTTACTATGATCCCCCAGTTGAAGCCATTGGAGTCGGCGATTGCGCCATGAAGCTCACCGATATTTCGAGTCGGCTGGGTCTTTCAGTTTCGACGGTATCCCGGGCATTGAGAAACGCGGAGGGCGTGGACACGCAAACGCGGACACGGGTGCTGGCCGAGGCAGCGCGCGCGGGCTATCGCGGACCGGGCCGCCAGCGTTTGATGAAAACAGGAAAACCGCGAACGATGCTGGCGTTATCGCGCAATGATTCCGGGGCAGTTTCGTACGAGGCAATGGCCGGAATGAGCCAGGCAGCGATCGAACTGAACGTGTCGATCTTGACGCACCAGACACCGCATGATTGTCCGGAAAGTATCTTAAATCCAAAGTTTCAGCCGCCAGCAATGCGGGCCGGTCAACTGGACGGGATCGTGCTTTTGAATGAATGGCCAGAGCCGGTGGTGTCCGAGTTGCAACTCATTTACCCGGTGGTTTCGATGCTTTACGACTATCCGGGCTGCGATGTGGTCGGGATCGACGAGGCAAAGGGAATGCGGACGCTGGTGTCCCGCCTTAGTGGAGCGGGGCTGCCGGGTTACTTTGGATGTCGCGGAGGTTCTGGAATTCATAAGCGGCTGCGAGCAGCTTTCAGAACCGCGCAAGCTGGTGGTGCGCCTGTGATTGAAGTGCAACACGATCCGCTCGCGACCAACGCGTCTATCGACAATGGAGTGGCCGAGTTACGCCGCCATATCAGGCAGGGAGTGCGTTCGTGGGTCTGCCCGGATTCAGCGAGTGCTGACTTGCTGACAGCATCTGCCAAGTCACCGGGCTCGCGCACGCTGGACGAACTCGTCGTCGGAGTTTTCTATTCAGGAAACCGCCAATCGGCTCACGCGACGCAGTGGACATCACTGGAGATCCCGTCGGAAGAGCTCGGCATTGCGGCAGTGCGAAGACTCTTGCATCGCATCGAGCACCCCACCGAATCGATCCGAAGGATATTCTTGAGCGTTGACATTGTTTCCAGCAACCAGCTTTCCCATTCCCCGATTTCCATTCCAAATTAGAATCCATTTATGAATCCCATCCGCCCGCTCACTGCCGCATTGTTTTTTCTCGTTGTGCCCCTATGTGCACTGACTTCCTATGCTGCCGACTCGCCCGTGCAAAAGTTGGATGCGACTCCGCTGACGGCACCGCCATTTGATACGACGGGGGGATTTCTTGCCCCTATGGGTTCGACGCTTGTGGTTGCCGGATCGGATGGCGACCGGCTCACGCTGTGGACGATGCCCGCAACGGGCGCAGACACGGCGTGGAAAAACTCCGGAGTCGCGGTTCCAAAGTTTGCGGCATCGGCGAAGTGGGGAGACAAATGGATACTGGTCGGCGGTGTCATTGATGGGGCTCCGTCCGCAGCCGTCTCCGTGCTGGAAATGACGGGCGATCAGCCGACGCTCCGCCCGCTTTTGGATCTTCCGCAACCGATTGTTGGAGCAGGAGCGGCAGTGATCAGTGACAAACTTTATGTCTTTGGCGGTTCTTCATCCATAGAGCCAGTAGCACCCGGCAAAGAGCTCCTGGTGCTGGATTTGGCAGCCCCGAGGGAGTGGAAATCCGGGCCGGAATTTCCGGGTGCAGGCCGGGCGTATTTTGCGGCAGTCGAACAATACGGAATGTTCTGCATCTTTGGTGGAGTGGGAGAGAATGGCCAACCACTGCAGGAAACTTGGGTGTATCGTCCCAAGCCACTGGAAGGCACCGATGTCGCGGGTTGGAAGCGCATGAGCGACGTGCCAACACCCGCGCGGGACTTGGCAGCACTGCCAATCGGACAGGCGCAAATTCTCCTAGTGGGCGGACAGACGCTGCCGACCGGAGAAACCCAAGGAACGGCGGGCCCGGCAACATCCTTATTTTTCCACACACTCACCGACGCATGGGCGAAGATTGATCTTGCGACGCGGATTGCCCGCCCGGTCGCGGCCCAGGCAAACGGCGATGTTGTGATCATCGGGCAAGGCGGTGACGGCACAATGGAGGCCGCCCGCGTTCGCCCTGAACGCTCTATACGCTCGCTGCAGTGGTTGGACTATGTGGTCATCCTTCTCTATTTCGTGATCTTGGGGTGGATCGGATTCTCATTCCGCGGCCAAGAATCCAGCGAGGAGTTTTCGTTGGGAAACCGCAAAGTGAAGTGGTGGGCGGCAGGTCTCAGCATGTTCGCGACCGGCGCCTCCGCGATCAGCTTCATGGCGATTCCCGCGCTGTCGTTTGCCACTAACTTGGTCTGGCTGTTTCCGCTGATCGCCTTCATTCCCGGTTTTTTTGTGACGGCGTATCTCATCTTCCCAATGTTGCGGCGGCTCGAGATCACATCGACCTACGAATACCTGGAGCGCCGGTTCAACAAGACTCTCCGGATTCTCTCTAGCCTCCAGTCCATCCTGTTTCAGACCTTCGCGCGATCAAGCGTCGTCCTTGTGCTGCCAGCCCTTGCAATCTCAGCGGTCACAGGAATCGATGTGTATATCAGCGTGCTTGTGATGGGACTTCTAACGACCGTTTACACGGCGGTTGGAGGATTTGAAGCCGTCATTTGGACTGAGGTATTCCAAGCAGCATTGATGCTGCTAGCTCCGATCGCGATCATCTACGTTTGCATTACCGGATTACCCGGCGGAGTGGGTGAGTTTGTTCAAATCGGACGCGATTACGGAAAGTTCGATTTTGCTTTGGTGACGTGGGACGTCGCGGTTCCTGCGGTCTGGGTTCTTATCTTGATGCAGTTCGTCAGCTGCACGGTGGCGACAGCGGGCGATCAACCGATAATCCAGCGTGTATTTTCGGCCCCTCTCGCAGAGGTCCGCAAGGTCAATGCGATGAGCACGGTATGCGGAATCGTCATTGGAATCCTCGTGAACGTGATGGGACTCGCAATTTTTGCATACTTCCACGCGCATCCCGGCAAGTTTGACCCGGCGGCGCTGAACGACCAAGTCGTGCCGATCTTCGTTGCTCAAGCGATGCCGATTGGCATGGCAGGGGTGATCATCGCGGCCATCTTTGCGGCATCGATGAGCACGGTCGCGAGCATCATGAACAGCGTAGCGACGTTATTCACGGAGGATTTTTATATGAAATTCCGCAAAGGGGCCACCGATCGGGAGCGTCTGCTCAGCCTGAAGGCAACTTCCTACGTGGTGGGTATCATCGGAACTGTCATGGCGTTGGCATTGGCCGCACAGGATATCAAATCGATGATGGTTGTTTGGAGCCAATTGGGTGCATTGCTCGGTGGCGGGATCGTCGGCGTGTACTCGCTCGGTATGTTTACCAAGAGGGCCAATGGATTCGGTGCAATCTGCGGCGTGGTGGGAAGCATCGTCATCACAGCATTGGTGAAGGCATTCACTTCTCTGCACTGGGGCACCTACCTCCCCATCGCCATTCTTTCCTGCATAGTCATCGGCTACTTGCTGAGCATGTTGGCCCCGCAACGTAAAGACCTAGCAGGTCTCACTGTCTTCACTCCCGCTACAAAATGAAAAAGATCGATATCGCCATGGTCGGCCTGAATTGGGGCGACGCCATCATTCGGGACCAACTTCTCGATGGTCCAGCTTCCCAATACTTCACGCTCGCTGCGGTTTGCTCCAAAGAAAAAGAACGAGTCGATGCCTGCGCCAGCGCTTATGGGGTCAAGGGATATTACAGCCTCGATGAACTGCTCACTGATGGAAAATTTCCCGCAGTTTGTCTTATGACTGGTCCGTTTGGTCGGGCAGCACTCATTCAAAAAATTGTGGAGGCAGGCAAACATGTGATGACAACCAAACCAGTGGAGGTGGATCCTGCTGCCGCGTTGAAGGTCCTTGAGTTAGCAAAATCCCTTGGTCGCATCGTTCACCTCAACTCGCCATCGCCTCTACCCTCACCCGATCTCGCCCAAATCCTCCAGTGGCGCAGGGACCTTGGGCTTGGCCGTCCCATCGCCGCCCGCGCAGACATTTGGTCCAGCTACCGCGAAATCGCCGACGGATCATGGTATGACGACCCGGAAAAGTGCCCAGTCGCACCGATTTTCCGACTGGGGATCTACTTGATCAACGACCTGATTCGCCTCATCGGGAAACCGGTCGCTGTATCGGTGATGAGTTCGCGCCTTTTTACCGGACGCCCCACTCCCGACAATGCGCAGATCAGCCTCATGTTCGAAAATGGAGCCATCGCGAATGTATTTTCATCGTTCTGTGTGAATGATGCCCAGTGGTGGCTGAGTTCGCTGACGCTAAATCACGAGAACGGGACCGTTTACCGGAACGTGGGGCCGGCAATCAACGGCTCTCCACGCACGCAACCGGAACTTTCCGTGGTCGTTAATCGCGACGGTGCACCATACACACTCCGGGCTGTCGCCGACGGGAGCACGGAGGACTATCAATGGGAGGCGTTCTGCAAGGCGATCCACGGCGAACCCCTAGCAGGGGAATTAACCACGCAAGAAACCGTGTTAGCGCTGCGAGTCATCCGCGCGATGTCTAAAGCGGAAAAATCCGGAAAAATCGAGAAAATCGAATTATCGTCCGCAGAGTAGTAACGATGCATTCGACAAGCCACAAAACTGGCGACTAACGACATCGCGCGGCACGAACGCGGGCGGGCGATTCTGGATGATCCTGAGAATTGCCTTCCCGAAACGTCAAAACACCGCTGTTCCGGCAACGAATGGCGTGAAGGCGGTAAATTCGAACTCCAAACGCGATCGCCGGTATTTTCGCATTGCCAAAGATGCCGTGACTCCTAGATTTGGACCCTCCCGATCCGAATCATGTATCGATATAGCCCCGAATTGAAAATCTTCACCGGCACCGCACACCGGGGACTCGCAGAGTCGATCTGCAACTACCTTGGAGTGCCGTTGGGTGATGCCTCGGTGAGTTCATTTCCGGACGGCGAGACGTTCGTTAAAATCAACGAAAACATCCGCGGTCGCGATGTATTCATTGTCCAGCCGACCTGCCCACCCACAAATCAGAACCTCATGGAGTTGCTGATTCTCGTCGATGCAGCGCGCCGATCCAGCGCAGCCCGCATCACCGCAGTGATCCCGTTTTTCGGCTACGCCCGCCAAGATCGCAAAGACCAGCCACGGGTGCCAATCACCGCAAAACTAGTCGCCAATCTGATCGTTGCGGCCGGGGTAAACCGGGTCCTGACCATGGACCTGCACGCGCAGCAGCTTCAGGGGTTTTTCGATATTCCGGTGGATCATCTGTATGCGCTTCCCGTGATCATGCAGTATTTGGAAGAAAAAAACCTCACCAACCTGACGGTGGTATCACCAGATGTCGGAGGGGTCAAAATGGCATCCGCTTACGCGCAGGCACTCAAAGCCGGCCTTGCCATCGTGGTAAAGCGTCGGATTTCGGCGACGGAGACCGAGGCCCTGCACGTGATCGGCGAGGTCGAGGGGAAAAATGTGCTCATCGTCGACGACCTCACCGAGACCGCGGGCACCATCACGAATGCGGCGAAAATTTTGCGCGGATTAGGGGCACTTGATATTTATGCTGGTGTTTCGCACACAGTGCTGACAGATTTAGCGGTTGAGCGATTAAAAAAATCCGATATTAAAGAGCTGATCACAACCGACAGCACGCCAATCAATGAGGCGGCGGTAGGTTGTGTAAAAGTGCTTTCGATTGCTGACTTGTTAGGCGAAGGCATTATTCGGATCCACCGAGATGAATCGGTGACTTCGCTTTTCGAACTAAAGAAAAAATCCACCACGTAATTCTGTTATGGCAACTCAAGTAAAACTCTCTGCACGTCCCCGCCCGGAATCCGGCCGCAACGCCGTCAAGCAAGTCCGCGCGCGCGGTGCAGTGCCGGCTGTGATCTACGGATCCCACCAAACCCCAGCTAACCTCGAGATCAACCGCAAGGAAATCGAGCGACTTCTCTCGCACGCTCACGGCGAGCATTTGCTTGTCGATCTGGCGATTGAAGAAAATGGCAAATCCACCACCAGCCTCGCGTTGATTCAGGAAGTCCAGCACCACCCGGTTCGTGGCGACATCCTGCACGTCGATTTCCATGCTGTTTCCCGCACGGAAACGATCCAGTCGGAAGTTCCCGTCGAGTCGATTGGCGAGTCCGAAGGAGTTAAGTCGTTTGGAGGCATCCTTCAGCAACAGGTGCGCGGCGTGCTCCTCGAGTGCCTTCCCCAAGATCTTCCAGAAGTTCTTACCGTCGATATTTCCGCTCTCAACGTGGGTGACTCGCTGCACATTCGGGATCTCGTATTGCCAGCTGGCGTCACCGCCGTGGCAGACCCGGAAATCACGGTGTTCCTAGTCTCCGAACCAAATGTTCAAGAGGAACCCGTGGCAGCGGCAGCAACGGCCCCGGAAGTCCTCAAGGAGAAGAAATCCGACGCTCCAGCCGGGGAGAAAAAGTAACCGACCTGCTCGATGGAGCAGCACGCCCCGATCCGACTCGTTGCCGGGCTCGGGAACCCGGGCAAATCCTATGACCGCACGCGCCACAACATCGGCTTTCTCGTTATTGACGAGCTCTGTCGGCGCGCCGGTCTGGCGTTGCAACCGGTTTCCAAATGGCAATGTGCCATCGCCACTGGCCCCGACATTGCATTCATGAAGCCACTTACTTTTATGAACCGCAGCGGCGAGGCCGTGGGCAGCTTCACCAGATTCCACAAAATGGATGCAGACTCGGTGCTGGTAGTGGTCGACGACGTCGCTCTGCCAGTGGGCAAACTACGCATCCGTCGCTCAGGAAGTGCGGGCGGTCACAACGGACTGGAATCCATCATTTCCCATCTCGGAACCACCGAATTCCCTCGCCTTCGCGTCGGGATTGGAGCGGGCCGGGGAGTGATGCACGACCATGTGCTCGGCAAATTTGCTGCCGAGGAGCAGCCGGAGATAGAATCCGCCATCCAGAATGCGGCCGACGCGATTCAAACGATGCAGACTCATGGCTTGAACTACGCAATGAATCAATTTAATCAAAACAACTAACAATCATGAAAAAACGCTACGAATTGCTTCTCGCGCTTGATACACGCGGCAAAGAAGACACATCCAAAGAGATCATCGAACGCCTGGAAAAAGAACTCGCCGCAGAAGGCGCTGACATCGAGCAAGTGCAGCGGCTTGAAAAACGTGAGCTATCGTATGAGCACAAACACATCAAGGCCGCGTATTTCGTGAACTTCGTTCTCGCGATCGACGCATCGAAACTCGATCGCCTCCGCGGGAAGTTCAAGCTCGACGAGGAAATCGCGCTCTACAATTTCATCGTTCTCCCAGCCAAAGCTGCCGCTGCAGCCTAAGTCCAACCCATTCATTTCTACTAACCCCTGCCCCGCTCACAAACCGCCATGGCCAACGTCAACAAAGTCATCCTCATCGGAAATGTGACCCGCGATCCGGAGATCAAATACACCGCCAAGGGAAGCGCCGTGACGGAGCTGGGCATGGCAATCAACCGCTACTTCACGACCGATGGCGGGGAGAAGCGCGAAGAGACGACATTCGTCGATGTTACGCTCTGGGGGCGGCAGGCGGAAATCGCCGGGGAGTATCTGAAAAAGGGACGTCCGGTTTTCATCGAAGGTCGCCTGCAACTAGATACGTGGGATGATAAAACGTCCGGCCAAAAACGTAGCAAACTCCGGGTCGTCGCCGAGAACCTCCAATTGCTAGGGGGCCGTCCAGGTGCCGGGGGAGACGACAGCGGGGCTGAAGCCTATTCCTCCGAGCCGTCAGGCGGATACTCACGGAATGCGCCGGCATCGCGTCCAGCCGGCGGCGCACCACCGGCAAGGCCGACTTCGCCGCCACCCGTAGAGGATGACGACATTCCGTTTTGACGAGCGGATTGTAAACAATCATCCCCCGTTACGTCCGGAATCTCCCGCTCACTCGTTTCGGGTGACTTGCCGTAAAATCATTCATGCAATTTTCTGTCACGGGTTCACGCTGGACTGAGCGCAGCGGTATCGAGGAACTCATGGAGGACCTTGGTCATGCGCTGGCCGAGGGCGGGAGCACCATGAAGATGCTGGGCGGCGGAAACCCAGCCATCATTCCCGAGGTTGCAGCGTGCTGGCAGCAGGGAATGCATGAGCTACTTGCAGAGCCCGGCCGGTTCGATCGGATGCTCGCCGTCTATGATCCTCCGAAGGGGAACAGCCGGTTTGCGCTGGCACTTGCAGGCTACCTCCAGCGGGCATACGGATGGAACGTCGGCGCAGAAAACATCGCGATTACGGCCGGCGGACAGACCGCATTTTTCTATCTATTTAATCTCCTCGCGGGAGAGCACGCGAACGGGGAATCCAAGCGGGTTGTTTTCCCGATTATGCCCGAGTATATCGGGTATGCGAACCAAGGTCTGGATCCGGATATGTTCGCGGGCATTGCGCCGGACATCACGTTCACCGGGCAGCATGATTTCAAATACCGCGTGGACTTCTCGCGCTTGGAGCTGAATGAAACTTGTGCAGCGGTTTGCGTTTCCCGCCCGACCAATCCGTCAGGCAACGTGTTAACAAATGACGAGATGCAGCACTTGGACGCATTGTGCCGGGATGCTGGGGTTCCGCTCATCGTGGATAACGCGTATGGCGCACCATTTCCCGGCATCTTGTTTCGATCCGTCACGCCGCACTGGAATGAGAATACCATTTTGATCCTCAGCCTATCAAAACTCGGACTGCCTGGCACCCGCACCGGCATTGTGATTGCGCGACCGGAGATCGTGCACGCCATCGCGGCGATGAATGCCGTGGCTGGATTGGCAAATGGGACGATCGGCCAAGCCTTGCTCACGCCGTTGCTCGAATCCGGCGAAGTGGATCGCCTAGTCCACGAAAACATCCGTCCATATTACGAGTCGAAAGCAAAGCAGGCGCGCGCTTGGGTGGACGAATTGTTTGACCCGAGCATCGACTACTTTGTTCACGAAACCGAGGGCGCCATGTTTTTGTGGGTGTGGTTTCGCGATTTACCAATCACCGCGCGCGAGCTTTACATCCGATTGAAACACCAGGGTGTTCTGATCGTGCCGGGAGATTATTTCGGATTCGGATGCCCGGAGGTCATGGAGCATGTTAGCCGTTGTATCCGGCTGAATTTTGCCATGGACGACTCAACCGTGCGCGAAGGAATCCAGATCATTGCAGAGGAACTTCGTCGCATTTACGCGGGGACCTGACACCATACTCGGGCTGCAACCGGCGAACGGCAGGAACCGCTGGCCAAGATTGAAGATTGACCTATCGGGCTGCGCAGGCTTTAGCTAAGGGCACATTATGCGTTGCAAAATTCTCCTCCTCGCCCTCACCCTCGCAGTCTTCACTGGCGGATGCGCTACCCGGACCGAGACATCAAAACCGCGAAACCTTGAGGCCCTGTTCCAGAAGGCCGACCGCGACGGAGATGGCCGCGTTTCACGCGATGAATTCACCGATTTCATGGTTACCGAGGTGTTTGAGAACTACGACCAAAACGGCAATGGCTTTGTGACGCAAGCGGAGTTTGTCGCAGGCGGGGGAACAGCCGAAACGTTCCGCAAGATCAACGTCAGCAGAACCGGCAAAATCACCCTTGCAGAAGCCAAGTCGAGCAAATTGATCCGCGACACGATGGTCGTTCCTTTCGACGAAGCAGATGTCAATGATAACGGATTTGTGACGTGGGATGAATTCCTCCAATTCCGCGCAAAGCGCCAGCCGTATGTCCGGTAGGTCGCCAGAAGCAGGATTTTCGTGCAACCACCACCGCTGCCGGACCCGCACATCGAGTGCATTCGTTTTGAAGGAGTAGCTTCCGGACTGCACACGGCGGGCTTCGATCGAAAGCGCTTAGATATTGCCCAGAAGTCGGCCGAAGAATGGCTCAGATCAAAAAAGGCCATTGAAGTCGTCTCGATTGAATCCTGCTTCGGGAATGTGGCGGCTTTCGTAACAGTCTGGTTTCGGCGAACCAATCCACGGGGTGAACCCGGCGGAAATCCGTAGAGAATAATACTCCAAATAAGAGCGTCCGCCGAATCCCTACCCGCTGGCAAGTCGGCTACGGAGCGTTTGATCCCGCTTGATCTTAGCATCGAATACTGGCATGCTTCAGGGGATACATGACACCCGCTTTTGACGCTCAGTTGGCCGGACGGATTGAATCCTCCGGAGTTGTTGCAGTTCTAATCATCGACCGTGTTGAGGATGCGGTGCCCTTAGCCAAATCGCTCTTGGCAGGCGGCATTACGGCCATGGAGCTCACGCTCCGCACTCCGGCTGCACTCGATGCACTGCGCGAAGTGGTTCGGGAGGTGCCTGAGATTCTCGCGGGAGTGGGAACGATTCTCTCTCCGGCGCAGGTCACGCAGGTCGTCGAAGCGGGCGCTGCATTCGGTGTTGCACCAGGTACGAATCCCCGCGTTCTCGCAGCCGCTCGCGAGGCAGGGCTTTCGTTTGCGCCCGGAATTACCACGCCGACGGACATCGAAATCGCAGTCGAAAACGATTGCCGGGTTCTGAAATTTTTCCCTGCCGAACCGATGGGCGGACTCAAATACCTCAAGGCGATCTCCGCTCCGTATGCACACTTCGGCCTGAAATACATACCGCTCGGAGGAGTGAACGAAGACAACATGACCGCGTATCTCAGCGATCCGTTGATATCCGCGCTGGGCGGATCCTGGCTTGCGCCCAAAGACCTGATCAAAGCCGGCAATTGGGAAGCCATCACCACACTTGCGCGCAACGCATCCACCAAAGTCGCCGCCGCACGCGCCAAATAATCATTCACCCGTTCCAACTTAATCAGATAATCAAATTTTATGAGCAATACTGTCATCACCTTCGGAGAAATCATGGGCCGCTTTCAACCCCCCGGGTTCAACCGCTTTCGCCAAGCGTTACCCGGACCGCTAGACCTCACATTTGGCGGCGCAGAGGCAAATGTGGCAGCATCCGTTGCACTGCTCGGCGGCAAAGCCCGGTTTGTGACGGCGCTCCCGCAACACGCGATCGCGGACGCGTGCATCGGGACGCTTACCAGTTTGGGCGTGGACACGGATTTCATCCTTCGCACTAAAGCCGGGCGACTCGGGCTTTACTTCCTCGAGGCCGGAGCGAATCAACGCCCGAGCAACGTGATTTACGACCGCGCACATTCGTCAGTCAGCCTCACGGAGGGTGCAGCATACGATTGGTCGAACATCACCGTGGGCGCGACATGGCTGCACACCACGGGGATCACCGCCGCATTGTCGAAAACTGCTGCAGACGCCGTGCTGCACGCAGCAAAGACGGCCAAAGCTGCCGGAATGACGGTGTCGTGCGATTTGAACTTCCGGAAAAAACTCTGGGGATGGGAGCCCGGTACACCCGCTCGTGAGCTGGCCGAGAAGACGATGCGTGCGATTCTTCCCTATGTGGATGTCGTTATCGCCAACGAAGAAGATGCGGCAGATGTTTTGAGCATTCATGCAGCGGATACGGATGTTCACTCGGGCAAGGTCGCTGTGGAAAAGTATCCTGACGTTGCACGGCAGATCGCGAAACAGTTTCCAAACGTTTCGAAGGTGGCCATCACCCTGCGCGAAAGTTACTCGGCATCCCACAACAACTGGGGCGCACTGCTTTACGATGTGGCCTCGGATACTGCATTTTTTGCGCCTCTCAAAGATGGTTCCTATAGCGCATACGAAATCAAAAACATCGTGGATCGCGTGGGTGGCGGCGATTCTTTCGGTGCCGGACTCGTGTTCGCGCTGAATACTCCTGAACTATCTGAACCATCCAAAGCCGTCGCATTTGCAGTGGCTGCATCGTGCCTCGCGCATTCGATCGTGGGTGACATCAACTACGTCACCCGCGCTGAAGTCGAGTCGCTCATGGGTGGCAGCGGTTCTGGACGCGTCGTGCGCTAGGTTCACTGATCCTATCCTGTCAGGCCTCGCGCCGGACGAGCGCGCTAACGGCTCACCAATTCAATCGCAAGCTTGATTGCGGCGATCGTGCTGTCAGGTCGGGCGATCCCCTTGCCCGCGATGGCAAAAGCCGTGCCGTGGTCTGGACTCGTGCGAGGCGTCGGTAGCCCGAGCGTGACGTTCACGCCTTGGTCAAACGCGAGGAGCTTGAGCGGGATAAGCCCCTGATCGTGATACATGCACAGCACGCCGTCAAATTCACCAGCGACGGCTTGATTGAAGACGGTATCTGGAGCGTGGGGGCCGGAAAACGACGCGTCGCTTACCTCGCTAGAAAGCAGCGCCACTGCCCGACGAATGATAGTTATCTCTTCGTGGCCGAGATCCCCATTTTCGCCTGCATGGGGGTTCAATCCAGCCACTGCAATGCGAGGGCGCCGCATCCCACGCTGATGTAAAAATCGCTCCAACAGTCGACCGACCCTCACGATCTCATCGGTTCGCAGAGCGCCCGAGACGTGCGAGAGCGGAATGTGCGCAGTGACCAATGCCACGGTAAGGGCTCCCCCAGTAAGACACATCGCATAATCCGGAGTATTCCATCGGTCGGCAAAAAACTCTGTTTGGCCGGGAAAATCAAATCCGATCGCATGCATCGGATGTTTGGAAACCGGACCGGTCACGACAGCATGGATCTCGCCACGAATTGCGGACTGCGCAACATCCTCGAGTGCATCAAAGGCAGCGCGCGCACTTGCAGGTGTGGGGTGCCCGGCGGTATGACCGCTCTCATCACCGAAGACTCTGATCGCAAAACCGCTTGGCAAATCTAAGGCTGCAACTGCCGCCCTCACGACTTCGGGGCCGATTCCTGCCGGATCGCCCAGTGTGATTCCGATCGTCGTCACATGCAGAATCGCAGAGTGCGCGCTACGAGTAAATTTTGATGTAGGCGTTTTGGCGCAAAGTATCCAGCCACCGCTGCATTTCTTTCATTCGCTCTTGCTGGATGAGGTTTTGCTCAATCTCATCGCGAACTTCCGTGATCGGCTTCACGGCAGCATTTTTACGCGCCTCAACCATCATGAGGTAATACGATCCACCGATTTGAATCACATCGCTGACTTGGCCTGCGTCGAGGGCAAATGCGTAGTCGGTCAATTGAGCGCTCAAGGTCTTGCGGTCGATCCAACCCCAATCGCCATCTACCTCCTGTGTGGCAGGGTCTTCGGAATACATCTGCGCCATCCGACCGAACTCTGCGCCCGCTTGGATCTTCGAGCGGATCTCGGCGGCCATCGCTTTCTTCCCGCCCGGCAAGCCAAGATCTCCGTCGTCACGCAGCACAATCATCCGCAGTTTAATCTGCTCCGGGGTCGCATACCCGTCTTTATTCTTGTCGTAGAACGCCTGGATTTGAGCCGGTGAGATGACAAAGTCATCGCGAACAAACGTCTGCCTCATGGCTTGAACGATCACCTTGTCACGTTCGATTTCTTTGAATTTGCTCACCGAGAACCCTTGGCTCCGCAACGTGCGGACAAACGCTGAGCGGTCTCCTCCGAATTCTTGGCGGATCACCGTTTGGATCCGGTCTTCAAGCAGATGCGGCGGGATGCTCAACCCCTTGTTTTTGAACTCCTGAATGATGAGCTGCCGATCGATGAGGTCCTTGAGCGCTGCAAAGCGGATTTCTTTGATCTGGTTAGCCAGTTCCTCGCCTTGCAAACTGGCACGCAGAGCGCGCTCGCGGGCACCGATCAATTCACGGACTTGGGAGTAAGTGATGACCTCTGAGTTAACTACGGCCGCAATGCCGTCGATGACCTCCGCTTGCGCAAAAATGGAGCGGACGCTGAAAAGTGCGGCGAGGCAGATGGTGGTGGCAATGCGTTTCATCAGAGGTGTTGGCGTGTTTGGAGAAACTCCAGCGACTCGCGTAACTTATTTTCGGGCAAGGGGGAAGTCAAGCGAGGGAACTTCCCGCCGAACAGGATAAAGTCATCTTTTCGCTTGAGCATCAGTTTATCATCGCGGACCTCTATCGACCGCAATCGTTTCGCAGCACCGGCAAGGCGGAGTTTTTGCAACGTAAGCAGGTTATCCACCGCCTTGGGCAGCCTGCCGAAGCGATCTGCCCACTCCCTGCTTAATGCATCGAGGGATTCTTTGTCTTTGGCGTCGGCAAGCTTGCGATACGCCTCGATACGGGTACGCGGGTCCTTGATGTATGCGGAGGGAATGAATGCAGGGGCTTTGGTTTTTGTATCACTGCCAACATACTCCGGCTCGCTGGTTGCTAAGAACTCAAGCCTTACTGTCGTCAGAGCGCCGGCGGAGCCAGCCCCCCCTTTTAGAATAGACACAGATCGCTGAAGCATCTTGCAGTAGAGGTCGAATCCAATCGCCAGGATGTGTCCACTTTGAGCAGTTCCCAAGATATTGCCGGCTCCCCGGATTTCGAGGTCACGCATCGCGATTTTGAAACCGGCCCCAAGTTCGGAGTATTGCTTGATTGCCATCACCCGCTTGCGAGCATCTCCGCTCGCCATGAGGTCGCGCGGCAACATCAGGAACGCATAGGCTTTGTGGTGGGAACGTCCGACACGGCCGCGGAGTTGGTAAAGATCCGCGAGTCCAAACCGGTCCGCGCGGTCGATGATGATCGTGTTCGCATTCGGAATATCGAGGCCGCTTTCGATGATCGTGGTGGAAACAAGGACGTCGAGTTCACCAGCCACAAATTTCCCCATCACGACCTCGAGTGAATCCTCCTCCATCTGACCATGCCCGACTCCCACGCGGGCGCCGGGGCAGAGGTCGCGGATGCGTTGCGCGAGTTTGTCAATCGTCCGCACCCGGTTGTGGAGCAAGTAAATCTGACCACCCCGGATCAATTCGCGTTGGATCGCATCCCGAATGACGCGCTCGTCATAGGCACAAATCACCGTCTCGACCGGTTTGCGATTTGGCGGAGGGGTCTCGATGAGCGACATGTCACGAGCGCCCATGAGGGCAAGATACAATGTCCTTGGAATCGGGGTCGCAGAAAGCGTGAGCACATCCACGAGGCGAAAGCGGTCCTTGAGTGCTTCCTTTTGTTTCACCCCAAACCGCTGCTCTTCGTCGACGATCACCAATCCGAGATCCTTAAAAACAACATCCGCGGAGAGCAACCGATGGGTTCCGACCACGATGTCCACAGTCCCAGCATCAAGGCCGCGCAGGGTTTTAGTCTGCTCAGATCGCGGGCGGAAGCGGTTCATGGATTCGATAACCACGGGGTAGTCGCTCATTCGCTCGCGCAGGTTTTGGTAATGTTGCTGAGCCAGCACGGTCGTAGGTGCGATCATGACAACCTGCTTTCCACCCATGACCGCTTTGAATGCCGCGCGAATCGCAACCTCCGTCTTGCCAAACCCGACGTCACCACAAATGAGGCGATCCATCGGGCGGGTGGACTCCATGTCTTGCTTTGAAGATTCGATCGCTCGGACTTGGTCTGGCGTGGGCTCGTATACGAATGCGCTCTCGAACTCGTGCTGCCAATGGGTGTCGGGGCCGAAAGCATGGCCGGCGCTGGTCTCGCGCTCCGCCTGGAGCCGGAGCATCGTGGCTGCATATTCAAAAATCGATTCCTGCGCCTTCTTTTTGGCGCGCTGCCATTTCGGATCGCCCAACTTTGAGAGGTCCGGATTCCGCTTTCCGAGCCCGACGTATCTCGACACCTGCCATGCCTGATCCACCGGCACATACAGGCGTGCTCCCTCGGCAAATTCGATCACGAGCGTGTCCGCAGGACCATCGTCGGCGGCTCCAGCCACTTTTTCCATTCCGAGGAATCGCCCGATGCCGTGATCCACATGAACCACAAAGTCCCATTCCTCGAACTCGGTGAAATCCATCGTCGAGCGCGCCGCCATCGCCCGCTCCCGGCGAACCATTTGCCTACGCATTCGCTGGCTCGCCGAGCGTCCGAACAACTCGGCGTCACTCAACACCGCCAGCCGCAGTTCAGGGCAAATGAACCCGCTCGTCAGATTACATTCCTGAAAGTGTAACACTTCAGGATTCAGCCCATTGTCGCGCGCCAACTCGGAGAACCGCTCCCATTCCCCTTCGTTATTGCAGGCGAGTATGATCGCCCAACGATCTGCGATCCACTCCTGGACCTGATTGAAAAAGCGCGTCCGTTTCGCCTCATCGATGACAAAGTCCCCTGCCCCGAAAACATCGATGCCCGGCGGAAAAAATGTCGGCGTATCAGCAGTCGCTTCAAGACCTCCTTGATCCCAGATCGCAACCGCCGCCGATTCACACTCCACGTCCAGCGACAACACCAGATCGTCGGGGCGGATGTAATTGTTTATCGAACACAGCTTCCGATCCGGGTCGCCAATCATGATTTCCACATGCCCAGGCGACCCGACCGAAATCTGGGAATCGATCTGGAACTCGCGGATTGATTCTACCTCGTCGCCAAAAAACTCAATGCGGTGCGGGAGCGCATGCTGCCATGAAAAAATATCGAGTATCCCACCGCGTCGGGCAAATTGCCCCCGCATGAACACCTTGGCTTCCTCGACATAGCCGGCACCAGCGAGCGATTTTTCGATTGATTCGATTGCATGGACGCTACCCGTTTTGAGGACGAGCACCTCGCTTCGGAAGGTATCCGGCGAGGCGACTTGCCCATCAAAAACGGCGGACGTCAGCACGACCGTGAGACCAAGCTCCCCGCCAGCGATACGACTGAGAACCTCCAAACGCTCGGATAATGCCTCGGGATCCGGCAACACCTCGGCGTCAGTGAGTGGTTGGAGATCGGGAAACAAAATCGCGTTATTACCCCATGCCAACAAATCCGCGACGGCATTTTCCTGGCGGCGCACGTCGGGACACACGACCCAGACATTGCCTTTGGCATGCATCGCCAGTGCGGCTGCCAGCGCGGGTTGCGCGGCCGGCGTCACCTCCCCGACCACTGCGGGGCGTCGGGTTGACGATGATTTACCGATCTTACGAATGGCCGGGTTCTCAGCGATCTTGGCGATCGGATCAACTGCAGCCATCGACGATCTCCCGCTGATAGTGCAACCACAATGCACGCGAGCCCTCAGGTTCCGGGAACACGGTGTCTCCAACCCGAATCAGTGGATGCAACCCGACCCGGCTATTGGTCAAAAAACACTCGGTTGCGCGAGACAGCTCCTCGCGGTGCAACGTCCGCTCGATGACCGTGGTATTTTGTAACAGCCACTCCCGTACGGCACCTGGCCGGACTCCTGGACCACATGGCGGGGTAATCAGATCACCTTCGATGCGAACAAAGAGATTTCCCATCGCAGCAGACAAAATCCAACCGTCGGCAGTGACAAAAACCGCATCGGTGGCATTCAAGTCAATCGCACGCTGCTGCGCACGCACGTGATGCCAGTAATTCCCCGACTTCACCCATGGCGCATCATCGACCGGAACCTCGCAAAAAACCGCCGATCCGCCTCCGGGAGGCCAGGCTGTCGGGATTTCGGTAGGTTCAAAGAAAGCAAAAAGCCTTGGCACAGCGACAGGTGCCGAAGGAGTCCCGTCGCCAGCCGTTTGAAAAATCCGAACTATACCATCCGGCAGCCCGACGAGCACATTCGCCAAATCTGCCAGCCACGACCGGTGAGGCGGAGGAAATCCGGTAGCATCGCAAGCCCTGTCCAACAGATCAAAATGGATTTGCCCGAGCAGCAATCGCCCGCGGCGAAGGGCGATGGTCTCGAAGACATGCATACCGAAACGGAAACCACGATCCGAGACCGGCACGCCGCCGCATGGCACAAATGCGCCGCACTGCGAGTCATAGCACCAAGCTGCGCCGGGAATGGACATCACACCACCTGCCGTCACAGGATTACTCGCCGAGCGGCGCGGAAAGCAGCTTTTTGATTGCCGGCCGCGAGAGCCCGAGCAGTGCGGCAGCAGCGGCGGCATCCGGCACTTCGGTAGTAACGCGTTTGGCAAGTTCAGATTGTACCCAGGGCAGCAGCCCATCGGGGGCCAATTCCGCCGCGTGGCTTGCAAGGAACGCAAGCGCGACGTCCGCTGTGATCGCTTCTTGCGGCATAGCATCCGAGGACATGGAAACAACGCCCGCTTCACCGAGTGGGATATCTTTAGGCAGGAGAACCTCGCTCGTAGCAAGCACGGTGGCGCGTTGGATCGTATTCTCCAACTCCCGCACATTACCCGGCCATGGGTATGCTTCCAAGGCGCGTACGGCTTCCTCGGAGAGTTTGACCAGCGGTCGGTGGCGCTGATTCGCAGTTTTTCTGAGGAAATACTCGGCCAGCAACCGGATATCATCGGCACGCGCGCGCAGCGGCGGCAACTGGATGCGAACGACATTCAGGCGATAAAATAAATCTTCACGGAACGTGCGTGCAGACACCTCGTCTTCCAACTTTTTATTCGTCGCACAAACAATCCGGACGTCGGTGCGAATCGTCTGATTTCCGCCGACGCGGGAAAATTCTCCCTCTTGCAGCACTCGGAGCAATTTGCTTTGCACCCCGAGCGGCATCTCCCCGACCTCGTCGAGAAAGAGCGTGCCACGATCACATTGCTCAAAACGCCCGATCCGCAGGTTGTGAGCTCCAGTAAATGCGCCCTTCTCATGACCGAATAGCTCGCTTTCTAGCAGGTTCTCCGGGATGGCGGCGCAGTTAATGGCGAGAAAGCTATTCTCGCTGCGCGTGCTGTATCGGTGAATCGCGCGCGCGACGAGCTCTTTGCCCGATCCGCTTTCGCCCGTGATCATCACAGGCGCATCGCTGGCAGCCACACGGCCGATCATTTTGAACACCTGCTGCATGGCCTCCGATTGGCCCACGATGTCCTCTTTGTGCTCGTCGACGGTGAGCTGCGGCTTAAACGGCTCGGCGGCTTGCATGTCCGCCCGCTCCTTGAGGGCGGAGTCGACCACCATCTTCAAATTGAAAGGAAGCTGCTCTTTGCGGACAAAATCAAAGGCCCCAAGCTTCATCGACTCGATCACACCCTGCGTCGTTCCGAACGCGCTCGTGATGATCACCATGGCACCCGGCTCGGCTTTGCGAACACGGGCTAGAAATTCCAAACCACTCGACGGATGCAGATGCAACTCGGCGAGGATCAGGTCCGGCTTCTCAATGCTGAACGTCTTAAATGCAGTATCAGACGCCGTCTCGGTAAGCACTCGCACAGCCGGAGTTTCCAGCTGGGATTTTGCCCATGCGAGAAAATCGGTCTCTCGATCAACTATGAGTATGGTACTCTTCTTAACGCTCATCTATTTCTTAGTAATGCCACCGTAGCGGCGCTCGCGGCGCGCAAAATCTTGAATCGCATCCCGCAAATCGTCACGCGAGAACTCCGGCCAGAGCTTTTCAGTCACATGGATCTCGGTGTAACTCAACTGCCAAAGCAAAAAATTCGACAACCGCATCTCTCCGGACGTCCGGATCAGAAGGTCCGGGTCTGGCAGATTGGCGGTGTAAAGCCGGGCACCAATGAGGTCGATCGATACGTCAGATTCCTCGATTTTCCCATCGCGGACATCACGAGCGATCGACTTCATCGCATCAACGATCTCCAATCGACCGCTGTAGCTCAGCGCGAGAGTCAGCGTGAGTTTGGAATTCGCCGCCGTGGCCTCGATGGCTGTGTTCAGGCGCCTTTGGCAGGCAGGCGGCAGGTCTCGCAAGCGGCCGATCGCATTTAAACGAACGCCCTTTCCGAGCATTTCCGCCGTTTTCTCTTTCAAAAACCGGTCGAGCAGGATCATCAACCCCTCGACTTCGGCATGGGGGCGTTTCCAATTTTCTGCCGAAAACGCGTAGAGCGTGAGGAATTCCACACCAGCTTCCAGACAGCCTTCGATGCATTCCCCCACGGCGCGACTTCCACGCTCATGGCCACTCAAACGCGGCAACCCTTGGCGTTTTGCCCAGCGTCCATTACCATCCATGATGACGGCGATGTGACGCGGGACCGACACGGCATCCCCGCTGGATGCGCTCACCGCCGCGCTAGACATGGGTGATGCCATGCTCAAGGGCAGACTGGGCGCTGAGACCAGATGGGGTTGGGTTCGACATGATTTAGTTCAACTCTTCACAAAAAATCCGAACTGCCTGATTGAGGACCGTTCGGATACGGGCGAAGATATTGAAATGCTGACTCTGTAACGACAAGCAGAATCGTGTCACTCCGAAATCACCAATCGCAAGGGCCTCTGGCGGCGAATACTCGCCCGCTCCGCATCGCATCCGAGCCGCGCGGGCCTAGGGCAGTGCAGGCAAAACATTCGACAGCAGCGGAGCGTGATCCTATATTGCTCCGCTTGCAGCCGAAGGCCCGTTGATTCGACGTGCATACCTATGAATGTCATCGCGATCGAGATTTTAACCATTTTCATACTGCTCCTGCTGAATGGCGTGTTTGCCATGACTGAGCTAGCCACCGTCTCATCGCGGCGGACGCGGTTGAAGGCGATGGCCGACGAGGGAAGCAAAGGTGCTAAAACAGCGCTTGTGCTTCTGGACGATCCCACCCGGTTCCTATCGTCTGTGCAGATCGGCATCACGCTCATCGGCATCCTGGCCGGTGCCTTCGGAGGCGCCACGATCTCCAAGGTGCTCGCTGCACAAATCGCGAACGTCCCCGTGATCGCGAACTACGCGGACTCGCTGGCCCTCGGAGCGGTCGTCGTTTCTATCACATTCTTCTCGCTCATCATCGGCGAGTTGGTCCCCAAGCGGCTGGCAATGCTAAACCCTGAGCGCATCGCGTCGGCCGCGGCAGTGCCAATGACCGTGCTGGCACGCGTGGCCGGACCGGTGGTCCATGCGCTATCGGTTTGCACTGAGTTCGTGCTCAGGGCGCTCCGGGTACCGGTTTATTCCCCCTCGTCGGTGACCGAGGAAGAGGTCACCGGCATGGTGCGCGAGGGCATGGTGGATGGGATTTTTCACCCCGAAGAAGGCGAGATGATTGAGGGCGTCCTGGCGCTCGACCGCGTCAGAGTGCGCGAAATCATGACGCCGCGGCCCCGCATCGTTTGGCTTTCGGTCGATGAGACGCATGACGAAATCTGGCGGAAAATCGTCGTCGGGAATCACTCCCAGTTCCCCGTATTTGAGGGGACGCGCGACAACGTGGTGGGATTTGTTTCGGTGAAGAGTATTTATGCAAATCTTGCGGCCGGGATTCCGATTGATTTGCACGCATTGAGCACCGCCCCGGAGATCGCCTCGCAAGAAACGAACGCGCTCCAACTGCTGCGGCAATTCAAGAAAGAGCGTCACCACATCGCGCTGGTGACAGATGAATTTGGCGGCGTGAGCGGGATTGTCACGCTCGTGGACTTGCTGGAATCGATCGTCGGCGATCTTCCGGACTCGCATACCTCAACAAGCCGGCTTTTCATCGAGCGCGCGGACGGCAGCCTGCTTGTCGATGCGTTGGTCGGGGTGGAGGAGTTAGAGGAACGTCTTCCGAACGTCGGATTTGATGACGGTGGGACCCGAAGGTATTTTACGCTCGCCGGATTTGTGTCGGCGCAGTTGGGGCACCTGCCCTCGGAGGGCGAGGTTTTTGTGAAGGACGGCTGGACTTTTGAAATCGTCGATATGGACCGGCATCGGGTCGACAAGGTGCTCATCACGCCACCATCAGAACCCCCTGCCACCGAGACCACGACAGACGCCACCTAACCTGCCGAGTAGACACCCCAAAAATCCGGCACTCGCCAACCGGCGGGAACTGTGCGACGTTCCCGCTGTCAGTCAGCTAAACACGGATCCTTGGTATGGAAAAAAATGTTATCATCATCGGCGCGGGGGTAGCCGGACTCTGCGCGGCAGATCAATTGCTCGAAAGCGGGTTTTCGCCGCTCATCGTCGAGGCGTCGGACCGGATTGGCGGTCGCGTGCGCGCGCTTGAGGGGTTTGCCGATGTCCCGATTGAGCTCGGAGCCGAGGAAATCCACGGCCCGGATAATGCCGTAGCGGAGTTGGCCATCGAACAAGGTGCCGATCCAGTGCACCACCTGACCACAGATGACATCATGCGCCTCGACGGCGAGTTGATTTCTCTCGACCAGGCCGAGCGCGACCCGGATGTCCAGCGGGCGTTCAAGATCATCGACGAACTCGGCGACTACCGGGGGGAAAACTGGACCGTCGAGGAATTCATGCGGCGCGCACATTTCCCCCGCCGTGCATGGCACTATCTGGATTCGCGCCTCGGCGTCGAACACGGCACCACCCTCGACCGCCTCGCCATGCGGGGATTCGCCACTTACAAAAAGGGCTGGGAGGCACGTGAAACGAACTACACGCTCCGCGTCCGGTATTTGAGTTTGTTCGATCCGATGACTGCGCGCCTGCAAGGTCGCGTGCGCTTAAACTCGCCAGTCGCAGCGATCGAGTGGAGCGGCACTCCAAAAATCCGGCTGCAAAATGCGGAGGAACTATCCGCCGCTGCCGTAGTCGTCACCGTTCCCCTGCCGATTTTGCGCGAACGACTCATCCATTTTTCTCCGCAACTACCTGCCGAAAAAGTGGCCGGTGCCGACAGCCTCGGCATGGACACCGGGATGAAGATCATCCTCAAATTCAAACACCGGTTCTGGGACGAGCGCACCTATTTCATCCACACCGACGGATTCCTTCCGCAATACTGGACCGCCTGCAAAGGAAAGTCCGAGACGTCCCATGTCCTCACGGCATTTGTCGGCGGTGCGCGGGCGGAGGCGTTGGATAGTATGAGCGTGGACCCGGTCCGGTTCGCGTTGGAGGAATTGGATGAGCTCTTTGGAGCGCGGATTGCATCCCATTCGTTCGAGCGCGGATTGATCGCCGACTGGGGTGCCGATCCGTATATTCAGGGGCTTTACAGCTACCCGACCATCCACACGACCGAGGCCAGCCGCGAGGCCTTGGCGCGTCCGCTTGCAGGAAAGATCTTTTTCGCAGGCGAGGCGACCAACACATTCGGTGCAAGCGGAACCGTGCACGGCGCCATGGAAACCGGCTGGCGCGCCGCCGAGGAAGTCGCGCAGGCCCTGAGCTAACGCAGCAAAATGCCGATCCAATCTCCACGCGCCCGGAGCGAATCCACGCCTCCGCCCGCCACAGAAGTAGAATTCGATGTCCTCCCACCTGCGCATGCAGGCAAGAGCTCAACCGACCTTTCCCGGATCATCGCTTGGATTCTCGATGACCTCATTCCCGTGCCCGGCACGAATTTCCGGATCGGGCTGGATCCGGTCGTGGGGCTTATTCCCGGACTGGGCGACGGGTCCACTGCCGCAGTGTCCTCGGTGATTCTTCTGCAAGGTCTGCAAGCCGGGGTGCCCCGCATCGTTCTCGTTCGGATGGCGCTCAATATCCTTCTCAACTCAATCCTAGGCGCGGTTCCGGGCATCGGTGACCTTTTCTCCGCATGGTTCAAATCGAACCGCCGCAACTACGACCTCCTTCAAAAACACGAAGGCACCGCCCGCACATCCACGCGCGCCGATTGGGCCATCGTGATCGCCATGATCGGTAGCGTCACCGTCGCCGGCATAGCCATCTCGCTCTTCGTCACACTCACGATCATCCGGTTGCTAGCATGGCTTTTTGGCGGGTAGCGCATCGCACGAAATAAAATTCCGAAAATCGGGAGCACACAGCAGAATTGGCAAAGTCCTTGGTTTTTGACCGTTCTCTGTGTGCGCTCTGTGCCCCTGCGCATCCGCGCGATCTTTTTTGGCCAGATAGTCCTCTTTCATTGATTGATCTTGGCGGCTCCGGTCAGCGAAAAGCGTGCATGGAACTCCCAGCGGAATCGCCCTTGTTTTCCTTACTTTACAAGCTTACAAATAAACTCATGCAAGCAACCCTTACCTCCAAAGGTCAGATCACCATCCCCATCCATATCCGCAACCGGCTCCACCTCAAGGCGGGCGACATCCTTGAGTTTGACGAAACCGCCCCCTTTCTCAAAGCCACCAAAACCATCCCACCCGAGGCTTGGGAGGAATTTGGTCGTGAGGCAAACGACCCTTGGGAAGGTATGAATATGGACGAAGTCATGGATGAATTGCGCGGGCCAGTTGAACTACCCGCAGGCCGAAAAGGGTAGGAAACCATGCGCACCGCCTTGGACAGTTCCGTCCTCATCTTGCTTTACCGCAAACAGCCCGGTTGGGAAGCTTGGCGCAAACTTTTAGAAATGGCCGCCACGGAAGGTGAACTGATCATTTCCCCGGTTGCTTTTGCCGAGTATTCCATCGCCTACCCCACCATTTCCTCGGCTCAGTACGACTTGGAACGACTTCGCGTTGTTTATGAACCGATTATGCCAGAAGCGGCCTACCTCGCCGGCCAGACGTTTCTGCGTTATCGGCGCGATGGCGGGCCACGCCAACATCTCCTCCCGGATTTCCTCATCGCCGCCCACGCCAGCGTGCAGACGGACCGCCTCGCCGCCATCGACCGCGGCTACCTCCGCACCTACTTCCCGGCGTTGGCCCTCCTCACACCCTCCGCTTAAACGCTCCGAAATCATGCAATAGCCCACGCACCGGCCTTGCCACCATCGAGACTGACCTCGACCAGCCGAACTGCCTGCTCCCCATTTCATCCTTCTTCATTCATCCTTCAGCCTTTGAAACCTGCCTCTGGTTCCTCGCGAAAAACAAAAACGCCGATGCTGAACGCGGATTGAATGACCGCCGGGCCGTCCGTCGATAACGGAAATCCTTGATTTGTAAAAATCCGCGCCTCCCACGCGCATTGTAGCCGATCGTCCGCAGACGTTCAGGCATCCTTCTGGGCATGATGCAATCAATGCCCACCAAGGACCGAACCCTCACAAAATTCGGACTCAACGTCGCCCGCCTCCGCGCTGCAAAGGGGTTCTCGCAAGAAAAACTCGCTAAAAAAGCGGAAATTGATCGGACTTATGTCAGCGGGATCGAGCGCGGGGTGCGCAATCCTGGGATCAAGGCGGTGCTCCAGATTGCGAAGGCGCTCGGCGTTTCCATCACGGAACTTTGCGAGGGCGTTTCGTGAAACCCAAACGCCAGAAACCGCTCCACACCAAAGAAGATGCGGCGGCCTACGGCAGTGCCAAACAACCGTTCCGGTTCATTGATCTCTTCTGTGGGATCGGGGGGTTCCGCATCGCCTTTGAAAAAGCAGGCTGCAAGTGCGTTTTCTCATCGGACTACGACAAATTCAGCCAGCAGACGTATGAGGCGAATTTCGGCGAGCGGCCGTACGGGGATATTCATACCGTTGCCGTTGCAGACATCCCAGTGCATGACATCCTCTGCGCCGGATTCCCTTGCCAGCCATTTAGAGCATCGCGGGCGCGTCGAAGAAACTCAGCCTTGGCCGCAAGCATCGTCGGCTTCCGCGAGTGGCGCTTACGTCTTTTTGAAAATAGTCGCGCGATGCTGCGAAAGAAACGCCAGATCCGGCGGCACAGCATCAGCGGGAAAGTGCAGCGTCTCTCCGGCATACGCACCGAAGTTCTCGGCGACGCTGCGTTGTGGTAGCTCGGCTTTGAGTCTCGGCGAAAGGAGGAGCCCGAGCTTGTCATCGAAAGTGATGAGTCCGCGATCAAAGGCAGCATCGTGCAGCCGCGAGAGGCAGATGCCATTGCGGACATTCAACCGCTCTGCGACGTGCGTGCCCCACGGGAGAATGTGCGACGCAATCAGCAACTCACGCACGGCCAACTTCGTGACGCCGCAGCGTCCGCCAAAGTTATTGAGAACGGCATCGCGGAAATACTCCTGACCGCGCCGGAGCTTCACGTTCCCAGTCATTTCCGTCGGTCCACGCGGCGGGAGCTTCCGAACCCGCACTCCCTCTTTCGGAAGCACTTCGAGTTCGCTGCTGTCGTCGGCACCGAACAACACGCGCAGCGCGCCTTCAGTTGCCGGAACCGCTTCGTTTAGGTCGGCGTGAAACTCAGCCCATACCGCACGATCGAGCGCGCTCGCGCCTGCAAGTCCCTTGATACCGCGCAACTTCAACACCGGGTCGAGCGACGCAAAATTACACAGCTTCATCGCAACACTGTTCCCGCCGCGCTCGAGCTTTTCCGCCAGCGCCATAATCACCGGCTGCCGTGCGTGAAGCTGCCCGAACGTGAGCTTGTGATAAAGATTGAGCGCGACGAGCAACTCGTCCCGTGTCCAGCGTTTGCGTGAAGCCATGAATCCTAGAATGAAATCGCTTGCCAGCAAATGCAACCCTGGCCAGGTAGTAATGTCCATTATGGGCAACATTCACACGACTCAGCAATCTCCCGACGAAGCCGCCATATTTGCCTGCGCTCTTTCGCTCTGGCGCGAGTGCATGAGGCGTTCACAATCTGGGCGGCGAGTGAATCTGAGTGAGTGCTACAACGGAGGCGACGAATTCATGCGAGTGATCATGCGCGCTGTAACCCGATTCGAGGAGTGGGCGTGCGCCCACATCGAGTTCGAAGCACTCGAACGCTGCTGGCCCTATCTCTTGAACGAGAGATTTGGCGAAGCGTGTGTTGCGCTGAAGGATGTCACATCTCTCGACGAGTTTGAAGATAAAGACTGCCTCGCTCTCGCACTGCGCTTGAAGTTACCGGTGAAAGCCGCCGGGGCACTTCCCATTCCAGTCGATGTGACCGCTGGCAATCCGATACCCGCATCAGAATTTCGGCAGTTTCGAATCCAGACTATGCGCGAGTATCGCGGCGGTGACATCGAACCTTTCACATCGGTAGATAATCCCTTCGACGATAAATTTGGCCCGCCGTTCTTCGGGTTCTATGGTGTCTGCGATGACGGACTGCTCGAACACATCGCCGATTTTGATACCTATGCCTCCGCTGTTGGTTTGGCGCGGAAATTGGCTCCGGGCATTCAGTTTCCAGACATGCCGCATTCACGTTGAGTGAAGCGGCAGGGCTTGCTGAAGATGCACGCCTATCGGGACGCCATCGAACGCTCGTCAGGTGCCTCGGTCAGGACTGTTACCGTTGCAGCTGCTGTTGTCGTTGGCGCTGGGCGGCGTTGATGCGTTGCTGCTGGGCGGGGGAGATTTGTTGTGGTCTGGCTGGTTGGTTTTGTCGCTGAGCGGCGAGTTGTTGGCGCTGTGCTTGGGCGCGTTGTTGGCTCTGTTCCTCCTGCCGTGCAGCTTTTTCACGTTCCGCTTGGGCGGCTTCGCGGCGGGCCTGCGCCTGACGCGCCTCTTGCGCTTGGCGCGCAGCCTGAACCTGTGCGGCACTCGGCTGGGCTGGAGCCGATGGACGCTGCTGCTGCGCGGGGGGTCTTTGGGCCGTTTGTTGCGGCCGCTGCGGCGGCTGCTTGACCGGACGGGATGGTGCTGTCGGCTGTGCGGCTTGCGCTTGGCGCTGATTGATCGCGGCTTGCTGACGAGCAGCCTCGGCCCGTGCCTTTTGTTCACGCTCCCGCTGCGCTTGATCACGCCGGGCTTGTGCCTCGCGGGCCGCTTGCGTTTGTGCAGGATTGGCTTTAGACGGTGCTGAGTTTGCGGCTGGCCGGGGCGTGACGGGCTGCTGCGGCTGAGGTTGGGCTTGTTGCTGGAGTGCTTGCTGTTGGGCGATCATGGCCTGCTGTCTGGCGGCTTCCACGTTGGCTTGTTGTGCGCGTTCCTTCTGTGCCTGCTCGCGCCGCAACTGGGCCTCTCGTTGGGCTTGAGTTTGGGGTATTTGCGCCGGTTGAGGCACTGGGCGAGTGGACACGTTGGCGGGGAGCACCGGCTGTGGCGCCTGACTCGCTACCAACCGTTCGCGTTCGTTTTGAGCGGCAATACGACGTGCCTGAGCTTCCTGCTGGGCTAGTTGTTCGATGACATTCCCCTTTCGTGCGACCACTGGCGGCGGCGTCGATTGCGTGGTTGCGATTGCTTGATTGCGCGCTTGTTCCCGTTCGTTTTGCCGAGCCAACTGCTCGCGCAATCGCTGCCTCTCCACAGGGCTCTTGACTTGCTCCCATCCGCTCACCGATTCCAGACGGATGATCCGCTCTGCCCGCTGCAACGCAGCGCGTTGGGCGGGACTAGCGGACTTGATGGCTGGTGCGGCCACAGTCAGCTGGTTGCCGGACCATGTGGCACCGGAGGCACTGCCCGGTGGGACCTGCTGGTTGCGGACGAGCCGGGCAGTCCGAATGGGACTGGCCGCCACGCGGTTCAGCGCAGTGTAGTCAGGTCCCTGATTGATCACGATGTCATCAGCGCGAACGATATTAGTGACGTTGACAGTGTCCGCGATGATCACCGTGTTCCGGGCATTGGGGACTACATGACGGTAAACCGACGACGATCCGAAGTATCGGGACGGAACAAAGCAGTAGTTGCCGGGGCCGGAATCAAAATCATAGCCGAATTGCACACTGATCCGGTTTCCGCGAAATCGTGTTTGGGCCGGAAGTGGAGCCCATCCGACGTAGTTCGAACCTGTCCGCCACGAAACCCATGCGGGGGCCCATTGATTGCCCGGAATCCAGCACCATCCCCGGTTTGAGACGTTGTTCCAGCGCCCATAATGATAGGTCGCCCATCCGAATGGCTCAGCGGACACCCAGGTCCATCCCACATCGGCGTATGTCCACGATCCGCGTGTGTAAGGCTGCCATCCGACGGGCGTGTAGCGCGGTGCTGGCTGCCAGATTGCGCCGTATTGCGGGGTATCGATCCATGTCCCGTGCGGCTCCAGTTTTTCGTAAAACATCGCGTAGTCTGCGCCGGCATCAACTCCGACATCGGTCACCGTCGTGCGGGTGACCTGCTGCACCGGCTCTCGGGTTGGCTCCTGCGGCAAGTCCGCCGTCGAGACCCATTCCTGAACGGGTGGCAGCAGCGGGTCTATGGGCAACGACTCGCTGTCTGCGCGGCTTTTCTCTGCAAGGAGGATCCGCTGGTCTTCAATCAAACGGTTTTTCTCCTCTACCGTCAGCGCCTGCTGCTCCAGCTTCTGCTCAAGATCATCGAGACGCTGCTCCATTTCGATTTGCGCAACCCGGCGTGCGACCTCCGCATCCAACACCGCGCCGTCCAGCTTCTCCGGGGGATTCGGTGAATCACAACCAAGCTGAAGCAACGCCAGCGCGAGGATAAGAATCACCGGATATGATTTCAATCGTGCCACGAGGGTAGGCTGCATATTCAACATGACGCGGCGCAGAACCTTTTATTCACGAAAGCAGCAGGAATCTTGGATCGATGCCGAGGCCGCTGCATCTACTAAGAAATTCTTGGCTCACTTAAGCTCCACTATTGACGGATCGCACAAGGCGCGGCAATGGTCTTGAGATGCACGTTAGGGTTTTGGGCACCATTCTTTGCAGTTTCTCGTTCGTCTCCTCACCTGCCTCATCGACTCCCGGCGCAAAGAACCAGCATGCTATGAGCCGGGACGGGGTCGTGATTTCTCAAACCCTGATCGAATTGGCGGAATGAGTAAAAACCCGACGCTGATCGTCAATGGCAGGGAGTTGGATCTTTCCGACTCTCCACCTCATGAAAGCGTGCTCGAGTTGCTGCGCCGCCACGGGATGACAGGCACGAAATGCGGCTGCAACGAAGGGGATTGCGGTGCTTGCACCGTGCTGCTTCACCGGCCTGATGACTCGCCGCGCGCGATCAACTCGTGCCTCGCATTTGTCCATTCTTTATCAGGCTGCGGAATCGTCACGGCAGAGGGACTAGGCGGGGATCACCCGGCGCAGCGCACGATGATTGATGGCTGCGGCTCGCAATGCGGATACTGCACACCCGGATTTATCTGCGCTCTTGCGGAAGCGTCCGCGCGCGGTGTGACAGGGGATTCTGCGGCCGTCGCTGACCAACTTTGTGGCAACCTCTGCCGTTGCACAGGATATCGTCCAATCCGCGAGGCGGCGATGCAAACAGCCGCCGCGCCAATTCCTTTTCAAGATCGCGCGGGGAATCGCGTAGCGACGGCCCAGTTCCTTCATCCGGTTTCCATCGATGAAGCGCTGGACTACAAGAGCCGTCATCCATTAGCAATCTTCGTCGCCGGCGCCACGGAAATCGCGGTTCTGGTCAACAAGCGCCATATCCGCCCTGAGCACATGATCTCGCTGGAAAACGTGGCAGAGCTGCATCGCATCGAGAGCGACGCATCCCACTGGTCAATCGGCGCCGCGGTGCCACTAACAGATCTCGCCGATGCGTTACAAGGCGAGTATCCGGCAATTGACACGATGCTGAGATGGTTCGCCTCCCGCCAGATCCGGCATCGTGCGACCCTCGGTGGAAATCTTGTCACGGCATCGCCCATCGGAGACTCGGCGCCGGCCCTACTCGCACTCGACGCCTCGCTGGTGATCGCCTCAAAAAATGGCCGCCGAACGCTCCCGCTCGCAGATTTTTTCACTGGATACCGAAAAACCACTCTCTCTGCAGACGAGTTGTTAGAGGCAGTAACCCTGCCACGAGGACTGCCGGGGCGGAGCGCGTTTTTCAAGGTCTCCAAGCGACGGGAAATGGATATCTCGACCGTCTCCGCCGCGTTCAGGATCGCTACGGACGAGCAGGGTTGCATCGCAGAAGCACGTCTTGCCTACGGCGGCGTCGCGGCATTTCCGATGCGTGCGACGGGCGTTGAAAACATGCTCATCGGCCTGCCCCTCGCAGAGGCGGGCGCGGAGCGTGTGTTGGAAAAACTTGCGACAGAATTCTCGCCGATCAGCGATCTGCGAGGATCTGCCACCTACCGGCAAACTCTGATCCGTGATCTATTTGTAAAATTCCTACTCGATGATGGCCCGGATGAATTGCCTGATCCTGTGTTGCGCGATCCGGAAGAACCGTTGGCAAACTCCCTCGTCCATGAATCCGCACGCAGGCATGTGACAGGCTCCGCTCAATACGCGGGTGATCTCGCGTTGCGGCGCGGCGCGCTTCAAGTTTGGCTGGTTCGCTCGGGCATGGCTCGCGGAAACATCTTAGAGATCGATGCGTGTGCTGCGCTCACCTCACCCGGTGTCCGTGCCGTGCTTACGGCGGCTGATATCACCGGGTCTAACAACACCGGGCCATCGAGACATGACGAGCCTTTGTTTGCGGAAACCGAGATTGCGTATCATGGCCAGGTGCTGGCAGCGGTGGTGGCCGATACGCTGGAGCAAGCGCGTCTAGCAGCGAGCGTGGTGGTGATTCGCTGCGAGGAACTACCTCCCTTGTTAGGGATCGAGGCTGCGGTAGCGGCCGGCTCGTTCCACACGGAACCGCGATTCCTGACGCGCGGTGATGTTTCCACTGCGATGGGTATAGCGAGCCACCGGATCGAGGGTTCGTTCCACATTGGAGGACAGGATCACTTTTATCTCGAAACCCAGGCTGCTCTGGCCGAACCGGATGGAGAAGGTGGAGTCCATGTGCATTCATCCACCCAACACCCCAGCGAGACCCAAACGATTGTTGCGGAAGTGCTCGGTTGGCCGAAGCATCGCGTGGTTGTAGAATGCCCGCGCATGGGCGGTGGATTCGGCGGAAAGGAAACCCAGGCGAATCCGTGGGCTGCGATCTGTGCTCTGGCGGCCATGAAGATTGGTCGCCCTGTCGCGATGCAACTCGATCGCGATCAAGACATGGAATCCACCGGCAAGCGTCACCCGTTTCTCGCCCGCTACAATGTGGGCGTCGATGCCGAGGGCCATCTGCTCGCGGCGGACATCGAATTGTTTTCCGACGGCGGCTGGTCGCTGGATCTCTCGCAGCCGGTGAATGATCGCGCGTTGTTCCATTTGGATAACGCCTACTTCATTCCAAACGTCCGTTTTCGCGGGCAGGTATGCCGCACAAATGTGACCTCTCACACGGCGTTCCGTGGCTTTGGTGGACCACAGGGGATGCTCGTGATCGAGGAGATTCTCGGGCGGGTGGCAGAAACGCTCGGGCTTCTACCCGAAGAGGTGCGTCGCAAAAATTTCTATCGTGGAGAGGGTGAATCGAATACCACGCACTACGGACAACTCATCGAGGACAACCGGCTCGGTCGCATCTGGGAAGAGCTGCTTGATCGCTCATCGTTCGCGGCGCGTCGCAGCGAAATTGATGCGTGGAATGCCGGCCATCGGTTCCGCAAACGTGGGCTCGCGGTTACTCCCGTTAAATTTGGAATCAGCTTCACTCTTAAGCACTACAACCAAGCGGGCGCGCTGGTGCTGGTTTATCAGGATGGATCGGTGCAGGTGAACCACGGAGGCACCGAGATGGGTCAGGGACTCCACACGAAAATCCTCGGGGTTGCCATGCGCGGACTGGGCTTGCCTGCGGAGGCGATTCGGATGATGCACACGCGCACCGACAAAGTGCCGAACACCTCAGCCACGGCAGCAAGCTCCGGCTCCGATCTCAACGGCATGGCCGTCGAAGATGCCTGCGCGCAACTCCGTGCACGGCTGGCGCCCTTGGCGGCGGAACGACTCGGCTGCACGGCGGAAGAAATCATTTTCCGCGATGGTTCACTGCATGCGCCGGACAGCTCGTCGATTACTTTCCGCGAGGTCACGACGATGGCCTATCTCCGTCGTATCCAACTCGCGGCCACTGGATTTCATGCCACGCCCGGACTCGATTGGGATTGGTCGGTAGGAAAGGGAGAACCATTCCACTATTACGCCTTCGGGGCGGCAGTCACGGAGGTCGAGGTCGATGGCTTTACCGGCATGCATCATATCCGGCGCACAGACATCCTCCATGATGTGGGCGATTCGCTGAATCCATCCATCGACCGGGGGCAAATCGAGGGTGCCTATGTGCAAGGGGCTGGTTGGCTGACCTTGGAGGATTTGCGATGGGACGAAAAAGGCCGACTTCTCACCCACAGCGCAAGCACCTATGCGATCCCCGCCTTCAGCGATGCTCCGCTGGATTTCCAGACACACCTTTTAAAAAACGCCACCCAAGCCCGCACGATCCATGGCTCCAAAGCAGTCGGCGAACCTCCATTTATGTTGGCAATTTCCGTGCGCGAGGCACTCCGCGATGCGATCCACGCGTTCGGCACAAGCCATACCGACCTACCCTCACCGCTCACAGCGGAGGTAATGAAGCAAACCATCGGGCCATCGCGGCGTTGAGTCGCGTCTTGCGCAACAAACCAGCCGCTTGCGAGCGTACAACCCGAGCACATCGCGCTGCAATGCAGGTGCCGATGTTTGGACGTTTTCGAGGTCAGGCATTGGTTTGAGTCAGAAGGGGTGCTATAAAAACGCGATGACTGGTCTCCAACGCGCATCCATTCGGCTATCAGGCGAGGCGTGGCAACGTGCTGCCCCCGTGATGGAAACCATACGTCGTGAAAACATCTGAGAATCGAACACCGTAAAGTCGAATCTTGCTTTCCGCGGTCTGGCCTTGGCCAAAGCAAAGTCCCATCCACCTGCTCCAACATCGGGATTGATCGAGCAACAACGTCTTTTCCGATTAGTTGCAGCAAGACATGCGCAAGAGACACGCCGAAAGCGCACAGCTATTCCGTTTGTTTCGGGAGATCAGCCAAGATTTCCCTAGGTGAAAGCCCGAGATTTACGCGGATCAGTTTTCCAAGAAGTTCGGCATTGATATCTCCGCCGATGACTTTGTGGCCCATGTCGAACTCCCTCCGCGAGTTACTGGATGTGCCGCTCGACTTGCTGTCCGAGATCAGGTCTCCGGCATCATCGTCACGGTATTGGGCGACCCAATCCCATGCCTCCTCGCCACGAAGGAAGGAATCCGTGCGCATAGGGCCATCGTTGTTCATCCAGCCCTTTGCCGCGAGAAGCATCGTGCGCTCCAATGATGGGATGCTCGAAACCTCGGGAAGGAAAGCCTCGGTCGGCGAGATCAGGAGAAAGCTGAGTGAGGGATCGCCCACAAGCTTCTCGTAGTCCCACAGCACGATCCCCGCGCCGAGCGAGTTTCCCACAATCAGAAATCGCTCAATCCCCGTCGCATCCCGAATCTGCGAAACAACGCTTTCCGCGATGCCGGGAAGCGGGAGGCGCACCCAATGGTCTCCCCCGCCATAGGCGGAAATGGTCTCCCTCACTTTGTCGAATGGCGGAGCGTCCGGATAGCTCCAGAGAAAAAACGAACATTGGTCGGGCAGGAGGTCGCCGAACCATTTTTCGTCGCGGAGCAGGGTCTCGACCATTTCGTCAGAGCCCGAATGGCCGAAGAAAATGATGCCGAGTGGTCCGTGGCCGCGGCGGATCACCTGAACCTCGCTGCCGGCGACGGTGATCGGGATTGAATCGACGGCGTTCGAATTCCTCGGCTCCGTAGAGGGCTCAGTTTCCGGTTTTGGTTGCGGGCCCCGAATGACGCTGAGACTGCCGCTTGGTATGCCGGCACTCCGTTCTATAAACTTCACTACAGCGGCGACATAAGTTTCACTGAATTTCAATTCGAAGCGCGTGGCACACTGTGCATCGGTCAAGCCCGCAGTGGAAATGACGATCCCGCGATGAGTCGGATCGGCCTCACGGGACCTCCTCTCGACCTCCGCCAAGTTTTCGGTCAGTGAACGTTCGCCGCCCGCCGGTGGTTTGATCAGAAGGCTGTAGGTCCGGATCCAAGGTTCATCGGCATCCTGCCTGTCCGCACCGAGAATCTCTTCATAGCGCTTTCCGACTGCCGGTTCGATGGACAGCCTGCCTGCATCGTATTCACGGAGCAGTGGGTAAACTGCGAGTCGCTCACCATCGAGTGCCAAGGCAGTGAGCCAAGCTGATGCTTCGCTCGCTGCGGGCTCTGGGTCGCGATAGGAAAGAACGCTTTCGCCGTAACGAAGTTGCCCTTCCCTATGCCCCTTAAGTCCCGCGACTCGGAACCAGCGAGCACCCTCGGGGCGGTCTCTCGCAACGCCTTCGCCGTAGGTTGTGATGTATCCCATCGTGTATTGCGCCTCGACGTGGCCGTGGTCGGCGGCGCGACGATACCAGTTGGCCGCCTCGACCTGATCCCGTGCTGTCCCATCTTTGTGCCCTCGGGCCAAACGATAGCCCATTTCAAACATAGCTTCGGAATCGCCGCCCTCGGCGAGTTGCCGGACCTTTTCTCTCGGCTCCTCGGAATAGGAGCGCCCATGGGGGGGCAACCAAGCCGCTAGGGCGGACGGTCTCCCATCCCCTTCGGGCGTCGTCGCCCTCTCGCTCTCAACGGAGGGGGTGGGGTTCGTATCTGGTTTTGCTCCCGGTTCGCTGCTCCAACGAATCCGACCGATGGATCCCACGAAAGACCGTCCCTCTGAGGCGTAGGCCACCGAAAGCATCGCGGCCCCAGCCTGCATCTTCATATCGGTTGGGAGGGGCTTACTAACCGATTCACCATTAACCGTCAGCTCCAAAGCATCCCCTCGATACTCGGCAACAATCTTGTTCCAAGCGTTGAACGCTACGTTTGCCCCGACGTTGGCATGTTTCTGGTGAGACTGCCAAATGATGAACTCGATGCCTGACTTTTGTGGCCGGAGGCGAAGTTCGAAACAGTTCGCGAAGCGAAGCAGGCGTCGATCGGAGTCATTGGCATCCGACGGATTGATTTCGATTTCGATTTTAAAGTTCTGTCCCTCGGCCAGTTCGAGCTCTTTGCTCGATAAGAGCCGTTGGTCGGGAGCCCCGAGGAAGCGGACTCCCAAGCCTTGCGAGGTCGGTTGCTTTTCGACGATCTCCGCCCACGAGGCATTTTTTCCAATTAGCTTTCCCCCTTGGGAATCGGGTCTATTTGGAATGGTAATGTCGGAGCCTACCTTCTCGGCCTTGCTGAAATCCCACTCTGCGACGGCGCGTGGTGAGTCAGGAGCATCGGAGGACAATCGACTGCTTGAATCGGTGTCGGGCTCTGTTGAGGAAGCAGGTGCTGGCTCGGGGAGTTCCAATGCTGACGAGGCAACCCAACTCTCCATATCTTTCCAGCGGATCTTGGATTGGGCTTCGTTCGTCCCCAGCAAAGAAACAAAAGTCCCAGCGGGCAGGGTGATGCTTCCAGATGGCCTGCCATTCACCATTACTGGCATCGCGACTTGGGCTTTCAGCCGAACCTCCTGCTGCGGGGGAGATTGCTTGCCGTTCGACTGAGGCTGTGGCTTGGGCTGAGGAGACGGAGTGAGTCTCGGCGCAGAGGGTGTCGTCGCAGGAGAGCTTGCCGCTGACACTTGAGTCACAGTCAAGCTCACGAATTCCATAAGAGCGGCGCGATCGATTCGCGCGGCTTGGAGCGAAATCGTGACGTTTCCACCAGCGTGCTTAACTTTTCCGAGTGCGATCTCATCTGCTTTTGCCCACCCCCCTGTCTGACGGATGGCTCCAGTAAATATCTCGGAGTTCCAGTTCAATCGAAGTCTTCCACCGCTCTCGGGACCCGCAGTATACATAAGCTTCAACGAGTATTCCCCAGCAGGTAGCCCTGAGGCTTCAAAAGAAGCGACATCGCTCAGGTTCTGCCAATCGATCAACCTTCGAACCACGCTGTTGTAGAAGATCGCGGGCCCCTTGACGGAGGCATCCTTGGCCTCAAGAATGAGCGGTGGTCGCAAACTCTCGTTGTCTTGTCCTTGCAGACTTCCTAAAGCGACCGCGAGGCCTATGAGGATGTTTATGGGGAGGTGGCGGTTACTCATGATCTAGGCGTCGTGGTTGAAGGCTAGGGTTCATCGAAAAAATGCCCGACCTCGCGGAGGAGGAGCCAGTTGACGACGTCTGGGCCATCGAAGGCGTTGCGGCCCTTGTAGGGTTCGTTATCGTCGTCGGGAAGTCGGATAGATTGCCGGGCGAGATCGTAGGCTGTCCGCGCCGGAGCGGGATCACCGGTTTTCACGAGGCGGGCGGCGCGTAGCGCGTGGAGACCTTGCGCCATCTGTTTTAACTCCCGGTAGAGCCCCACAATCAGGTCCTCGCCAAGCTCGCAGGTTAAGTTTTCAAACGTGTCCAGCACATGTTTCATTCCCGTCGTCTTCCACCAGTCATTATCAGAATCTTTCTTGCCCCGAAACGTGAAAATCCATACCGCCGAAGGCGGTGGGTGGTGGCTGTAACTTTTTTGGAGTTTGCTGTATTCTGGTCCTTTCGGGTCGTGCAGAAATCCTACCGCTTCTGAAACGATGGGTGTTACCGAGCAGTCACAGAGTGGATGCTTGGTAGCGCCGGAATTGTGGCCGCCTACAATGTCGCAGAAGCTACACTTGGCCAACAAAAGGTCGTTTTCGGCCCGCCCCGAAATGCCATAACCCATAACCTGTAAGGGCTTGCGGGCGATTGAGGGACATGGCGGAAGGGGTGGGATTCGACGAATTGGGAAGCAGTTGGAGGCTCCTTTTTACCCTGTTCTACAGAGTAATCAACCACAATCCGCCAGTATCCACCCACTAGTCTTGGACTGTAAAAAAGGACAGTTTTGGGACACCTGTAGGTGAACTTTCGACCTCCAAAAAAATGTCTCACCCCCTCTGAAAAAATATTTGAGAAAAAGGTTACGGTGGAAAAATAATCCGTCTTAATCTTGGGATGAGACATTTTTCTCTATCCCAGCGTCGGCCCGATTTTTCTAAATCGGGGGTAACAAAATCATCAACCTCAACCTCAGAAAATAGCCTCGGCTCTGCCATGGCTGACTGACCTGCCCCCGGAAGCGGGACACTTCAAAACTAGAGATCTGCGTTTTGTTTCGTTGTTTGGTTTCTTTGCCGCGTAGGTGCGCAAGCACCCGGTTGTTCCCCCCGAACGCCTGCCGCGGCGAGC